>BNJV01001222.1_pt1 | contig 78433 bp, 111 predicted proteins | sample 8540591 | NCBI WGS metagenome assembly BNJV01 (sample SAMD00202457, study PRJDB9452) | human saliva metagenome | host: Homo sapiens | reverse complement strand
TCTTTATGCCATGCAGCTACATCCGTAGTTGGTAAGCTTTCAGAAAGAGCATCAATCTTAGCCTGAACAGTACTAATCTGAACCTCTAAATTGTGCAAGTTATCAAGTAGTTCCTTATGAGCCATCTCAATTTCGCTAGTGTATCTTTAGCCGCACTGAGGGTCATCCTCAGTGTTAGCTATAGTGTTGCTCAGCGTTTCAGTATCGCTACGCAAGGTTGTAAGCTCTTCCATTTTTGGATAACAAGTCATGTTGAATAGAAGCAAAAGCATCTTCTGAAAAAGCCCTCAATAGATGACTTCAACTGAGAAACTTGGTCTTTTAATTTGCTGATCTAACTCATGTAGACGAAGAACTAACGTTTCTTTCTGACCAATCTCACTAGCTTGCTTTTGTAACTCAAGATCACGCACTGCACGAGCCTCTTCTATCTCCTCTTTAGTAGGATATAACTCAGGCTTGGCTGCCAACTGTGGATGCTCTGTAGAGGCCGCATACAGGACAAGGTTCGTTATCTACGACTAAATGAACGAGTTCAAAGGCACGCCCTTCTGCCATCAAATGTTCTAACCGTTCAAGCTGTACCTTTGAATTCTTTACGGATTCATCAAGCGTCACTAATGTCTTATCTTTAGCATCGATATCATTTTGAACCTTCTGTTTCTCAGCAACCAATTCAGAATATCGTTGCAAATGACTTAACTGTTCTTGGATACGAGAAATAGAGTCTAACGTTTTTGCTATTACCTTGTAACTGCTGCCTGTCCGCAACTAACTTAGCCTCTAAATCAGCTACTGTTTTTATGCTGTGCCTGTAACGCAGCTTCGCTTTTCTCACGGTCCTGTGTTACTACGTTACTCTTTAATGTGCTCAGTTCCTTATTTAGCACTGCTAGCTCATTAAACTTTTCTGATTGCTGTTCCATTTGGGCTAGCGCAGTTCGCTTAGCTTGCATAGTTTCAGCTTGAGCTTCTAATACTGCATGAGCCTCTATACATTTAGACTCATATTGAGTTGCACTGTCCACATTTTTTTCAGCCTCTGAAAGTGACGTATCCAAGGTTTTTTTAACACCGACTGCTTATCACTAACCTGTTTATATAACTCAAAAGCTTGGCGTTAAAGAGGTAAGGAACTGTACCTTTTCACGTAAGCTAGCACGCTCCGCTTCTCTTGCTTTCACGAGGTCTAATTTTTGAGGTGGCCTCTGCAAGAGTGTTGTGCCTGGTTATATAAGGCCCACTCATTTCGCAACGTATTGAACTGCTCCACTACAGTTACAGCTTTATCACGTTCAATAACAAGAGCATCTCGGTGTGGCTCTCTATGTTTCAAAAGATCTCGTACATGTTCAATGGTTAGTACTGGTGTATCTTCGTCATGTGGAATGGATTGCAGTAATGCATTTTGTTTTTGTTAGATTTTTCTTCAATCCCTGCTTTTGCGTCATCATAAGTAGCTTTTAAGGCATCTTGTAATCTTCGGTACAACTCAGTTCTAAAAAGTGTATGTAATAACTCTTCCCGTTCACTGGTGGAGGCTACTAGTAATTTTCGGAACTCCCCTTGCGGTAAAAGAACCACTTGTAAGAATTGATCCTTCCAGCCTATGATTCGTTGAACTGTATCGCGAATAGCAGCCGCAGGAAGTGGCAATGACCTTCCACTCCCCATCCTTCATTTCGTAGACAGTAGCACTAGCATTCTGCTCACGCATACCTGTACCACGTTTCTTCGCAACCATTTGCTTTGGCAGTCTTTCAACACGGTACTGAGCATCACCAATAGCAAAGGAGAAATCTACCCGCGTCATACGATCAGGGTTCTGCAAAGTCACTGCGAATTGCATCTGTTTTTCGCACCTCTCCCTCAGGTTCTCCATATAAGGCATACACCATGGCATCTAGTATCGACGTTTTCCCGGCTCCTGTAGGACCAGAGATGAGGAACATGGAATGGTTTTGCAGTTCATTAAAGTCCAAAGGTAACCGAATCTCGGTATGGACCAAAAGGCTTCTATAGTTAAAGATATAGGCTTCATTTAGTCCTCCTTTAAAAATTCGGTCCCACACAGAGTTGATGTATTGTTGCTCTCGCTCTGTTAATGGTTCTTTCCATACAGTTTCGGCAAATTGGTTAAATAGTTGACGCTCGTTTAACTCTTTAAATACAGCTTCATCCATATCTGCCATAGGCGTTGCTACTCGACCAACTAAATCAATGGTCATACAGCGATGGTACACTTGGCGCAACTTAGCCATCCCATCCATAATAGGCATCGTATCAAAGCAGTCAGGGCCTGTACATAATCATCTTTATGCTTAGCCTGTAATTCCTTATTATTTAGCAAATCTTCAAAAATAACCTTCTAAAAATCACTACGTCACGCTTCGCTTCTACAGGAATGGTGCTAATATCTACTTTTCCCTTTGCATCCATGTCAATAATGGTGAAAGACTTCTTCTGCGCATGCTCATCAAAGGAATACTTTAAAGGCGATCCGCTATAACGAATATAGTCTGCCCCCATTCGCTGAGGCCCATGCAAATGGCCAAGGGCTGTATAGTGAAAGTCTTTAAAGACTTGTGGACTTACTTGTTCACTACCACCGATAGATAAGGTACGCTCAGAGCCACCTACATCACCGCCCATTACAAAGGCATGACTAATAGCAATGCTACGCATCCCCTTTGGTACTTGTTTATACAAGTAATTACTCCAAGCCTGATACATTTGGTCGTAATTATGTAGATTTAGAGTAGTCTCAGTATTTCGGTTCGAGCATTGCTTTATTGCATCAGTGGTATCTATATCATGAGGCGTCTCATCTACCATATTTGACATATCAACACTAGCAAACAAAGAATCCTCAATAACATCTACAGATGCTTTTTTAGATTTAGAACGCTTAGATTTTGCTTTAGTCTTAGTGTATGCATCACTCGCCGTCTCTACACTTTGAATCGTTTCCAAAGAAGTATTCACAGAGTTTAAACCTAATGCATCACCTATGCGACGAGGCTCGCTGAAAAGCATAGGACAAATAGCGACCTTACCATCTACGCCTTCAAACTCAAATGGTTGTAACGCGTGATGAGGGGAACCCCAAATATGGATACCTGATTGACTTAACATAGAACGACCTACCTCAAGGCGTTCTGCGCCATCGTGATTACCGCTAACTACAAAGAGTGGTACCTTGTAGTCCATAGCGAGACGCGTAATGATGGAATCCCATAATTCAACGGCTTCAATAGGTGGCACTGCACGATCGAAAATATCCCCTGCTAGCAATATGCCATCGATTTTTTCATCTTTCAAAATAGAAAAGAACTGATCCTCCAACACATGAGCTTGGTCTTCGGTTAAGTACTGACCATAAAAAATACGTCCTAAATGCCAATCGGCAGTATGTAAAAAACGCATTTTGTCCCCCTTTCCAGCTCTCCCCTATACTTTATATAAATGTAGCTATACAAAGAATTATATAACTAAAGCCATATTTTAGCTTGATTATTGATTCTCTACGATAGAACGCAACATAGCAATCTCTTTCGCATAGCCGTCTAATTCATTTGGTGTTTCTAAATAAAACGGCAAGTTCGTCAATTTAGGATGTGTCACAATACGAGCTATCGCATCGATACCAATGTGACCTTCCCCAATTTTTTTCGTGGCGGTCTTTATGAGCGCCCATAGGATTACAGAGTCGTTCAAATGAATGGCTTTTTAAACGGTCTAAGCCTACAATACGATCAAACTCGTCGATAACACCATCTAGATTATTGACAATATCGTAACCACCTTCGTGGATATGGCACGTATCAACGCACACGCCCATATACTCTTTTAGTTTGACGCCGTCGATGATGCGAGCAATTTCTTCAAAGCGAGAACCAATTTCTGTGCCCTTACCAGCCATGACTTCCAATAGAACGGTCGTTTTTCATGCCAGGGGAACAAAATTTCGTTCAAACATTCTACGATATATTCGATACCTTGATCACACCTTGCTTCACATGGCTACCTGGATGAAAGTTATACATTTGGCCTGGTAAATATTCCATGCGCTCTAAATCTTCCATCATGGATTGCTTTGCAAAAAGCGCGCAAGTCTTCCTTTGCAGCACATGGATTATACGTATACGGTGCATGGGCTAACAAGGTACCAAAGTTATGCTCTTTCATATATGCACCAAGACTATTCATATCCTCTATATCGAGCGCGCATACCACCGCCGCGAGGATTACGGGTAAAAGTATTGGAAGGTATTGCCACCAATTTTAGTAGCTTCCTTCCCCATATGTAAATAACCTTTGCTAATTGATAAATGACTGCCTATGACAAACATAATACTCCTTTATATTTATATAATTCTATAATTCTATAATTCTAAAATACTCAATTCTAATATCTATTCTATTACGCTTACATTTTATTCCAAAAAGCCTAATGAATATAAGACATATATAACTAATATAACCCCTACCGTGAAGGAGCCCTTCGCGACAGGGAGTTATTTGATAATAACTTTCTTTTTTTAGCACACTCAGGGCATACACCTTCAAAGGTAATATGTTGACCTGTGATTTGATACTCGCTACCTTGATCAGCAATTGTTTTGATAGCTTGTAAATCAATGCCCATCATATCCTCTACCTTGTTGCAACGGATGCAACGAATATGGGAATGAGCTTGTGTGTCCCAATCGTAATGAGCGCGCTCATCACCTACTTCTAAAAATTTTTACAAGACCGATTTTTTTCAAAAAAATCTCCATCGTCTTGTACACGGTTTATAAGCTCATGCTTGGATGTTCAGAGCGCAACGTATGATACAACATTTCTGCTGTTGGATGATCATGATGACCACGCAAGGCATCATAAATCGCAATACGTTGTGGGGTTGCTGAACCCTTGGCTACGCAGAATTTGTGCGATATCCATAATACTCTACTCTACCTTTCTCCACTTGAAATCTATAAGGCATCGACCATTATCGGCCATTCACAGAAATAATTATTATCTATTATAGCAGAATTCTCAACACTTATCAAGATAGATAGTATTAACTATTAAGTAATCAGAACCACCCGTAAAACGGGTGGTTTTGCTCCTGAGCTATAAGCCCGTAGTACTAAACCAGCGTCTAAAAGGCGCTGGCTTTCCTACGTTCAAGCCGCATAGCCATTGACTCGTAACGTTCCCCTTAAAGGGGATGTGTATTACTTGCTACCCTTAAAAGGGTCCTCATATTCTTTTACACTAAGTTTATCTTTCATTTGGTCATGTAACTCTTGCTCACGTATATATTTCTTTACTGTAGCCTCATTTAAACCTACTGTACTAACATAATAACCCTCGGACCAAAAGTGTCTATTTCCAAATTTATACTTTAAGTTTGCGTGTTTATCGAACATCATTAGTGCACTTTTACCTTTTAAATATCCCATAAAAGATGATACTGATATTTTGGGTGGGATTAATACTAGCATATGCACATGATCAGCCATAAGCTCCCCTCTATAATCTTGACGCCCTTATATTCACATAAACGTCTCAATATTTCACGTAAACTATTTCTGTATTGATTATATATAACTTTACGTCTATACTTAGGTGTAAATACTATGTGATATTTGCATAACCATTTTGTGTGCGCAAGGCTCTGTGTCTTTGTCGCCATATAAAATCACCTTTCTTTTGCATATAATGCGGCTTGAACACCTACATTATACTTAAGCAAGGTGATTTTTTTGTATAACTTTCGTTGCCGCACCCGCATAGCGGGTGGTTTTATGATTCGCGACTACGTCACGAACCAGTCTAAAGACAATAATAAAAAATGTGGATTGCCCGAAAGCAATCCACATTCTAATAGTCTTTAAAGTAAGGTTTGAAACCTTCACCTTGATGACGAGGTTTTTCTATCGCCACGTGGACGATCGGATCTACGATCATCTCTACGGCGGTCATCACGACGATCACTTCTACGATCATCGCGGTTGCGACGAGGACGGTCATCGCGACGACGATCTCCGTCACGGCGGCGATCACCATCTCTACGACGGTCACCACGGCGGCGGTCACCACGACCACCTTCACGACGGCGGCGTACGCGCAATGGTTTTTCTTCTGTAATATTTACAGGGAGTCGTATCTGGTTCTTTTTGTTAACAATTTAAGAGCTGCTGCCAATAGTGTTACGGAATCCGTATCGTTTAACAATTCCTCTGCACTAGATTTGAATGGCGCTAAAGCTTCTAAATTATCTGTCATTTCAACGAGACTTTCAATCGCCAAACGTTGTTGACCTTCAAGAACTTCTCCTAAGGAAGGTGCACGACGGCGTGCAATTTTACGTTTTGTTAAACGCTCGATAGCATGTAAATGCTCCATTTCACGAGGATAACAAACGTGAAAGCTTGACCAGCTTTACCGGCACGGCCTGTACGACCTACGCGGTGTGTGTAGCTTTCAGGATCTTGAGGGCATATCGTAGTTATATACGTGAGATACGCCAGAAATATCAAGACCACGAGCTGCCACATCAGTAGCCACGAATATCGATGGTACCTTCGCGGAATTGACGAATTACGCTGTCTCGTTTTTGTTGAGACAAATCGCCATGAATGCCTTCCGCCATGTAACCACGTTTCTTAAGACCTTCTGTTACTTCATCAACACGACGTTTTGTACGTGTGAAGATAATAGCAAGTTCAGGTGTTTGAATATCGAATAAACGGCAAAGAACATCGAATTTTTGACGGTCTTGCACTTCGATATAATATTGTTCAATTAAGTCCATCGTAACTTGAGTCGGTTTCATACGAATCAATGTTGGCTCTGTCAAATATGTTTCAGCTAATTGTTGGATAGCTTTAGGCATAGTTGCAGAGAACAATAATGTTTGATGGTCTTCTGGGATAGCACCAAGATTTTTATTGATATCATCAACAAAGCCCATGTTTAACATTTCGTCGGCTTCGTCCAATACGACAACTTTCACATTGTCAAATTTAATAGAACCACGATCCATATGGTCCATCAATCGGCCTGGTGTGGCAACGATGATTTGAGGGTTCTTTTTCAAGGCACGGAACTGACGATTAATATCTTGACCACCGTAAATAGGTAGTGCAGTGATATTCGTGTATTGAGCCATTTTATTAAGCTCTTCAGCTACTTGGATAGCTAATTCTCGTGTAGGGGATAAAATAACTACTTGAACGTGACGCTCATTCCCGTCTACGCGTTCCAATACAGGCAAGCCAAATGCTGCTGTCTTACCAGTACCTGTTTGAGCTTGACCGATCATGTCTTTACCGCTCATGGCTACTGGGATAGCTTCCTGTTGAATTGGCGTAGGCTCTTCAAAGCCCATATCGTTTAACGCTCTTAGAACAGGTTCGCTAATCATTAATTGTTCAAATTTTTCTAACATCTAAATGTGTTTCCTCCTATCGCGCACGAATTATGCGCGTTAGAATAGTATATCATATTTCGAAGGTGAGCGCTATAAAAGTAATTACGAATCTAAACTAAATAGACTTTCTTCTCTCCCTTAACTGTTTTATTAAAATGATTCCACCTGATACGCAAAGGAAAACAAGGTATGATAAATGGATAGGCGTATACAAACATTCAACAAGAACAACCCATATAATTAATAATAATTTAGAAATCCATTTCGTTGTTATTCTATCAGCTATCATAAATATAGATAAATTGATAATTACTTTAATAATTATCGCAGCGATAATAACTACTGACGTAAATTCTTCTCTATAATCTGTCAGTTCATATAAGGGATATAATAAATAACTCAAAAAGAACGCTAAGTATTATTAAGAACCAAATATTTAGCCCCTTTAAAAGTCTAGATTTACTATAGTAAAATACTCCAACCAAAAGAAAGAGTAAAAACACTAAGCAATATTCCTATAACTAATAGATAATCTAAGTGAATCATGGTTTATACGGCCCTCTCAAAAACAACACGATTTCATATAGCTACAATTATAACATTCCGTATACTTTCACAGATAATAGACTTGTTAAGTAGAAAAAAAGGCTCTCTTTGTTATAGTTTATTGGAGAGTTGTATGGAATTAATCAACTATATGAGTAAAAAAATATAATTTAGGGTATAATACAATTATAATGAATTACTCTAAAATATCTCAACAAATTAACCAGTGCCTTTTTAAGCTATTACAATTTTACTGAACTTTCAAGAGCATTACAAAAGGAATACCAATGAAACCATTTACTCTTAAAAGATTTGTATTACTACCGTTGATTGTACTATCTCTCATACTAACAACGGGTTGTCATCTTCTCTCACATTACAGTGAAGAGGAAGTTCAACAATATATAAGTAAGAATTATCCTAATTTAACATATCACTTAGAGTCACAAAGGAATAATACATGGCAAGTCACCTTTGACAAGTATCCACAAATGCCTATTGAAATATCTGAAGTCATGCACACCTCTGCACCTGTTGTACCTAAGTTGATCGAATACTGATAACCAACATTCCGCTGATAACTGTATTTCCATTAATGAAAAAAACTATCTAACGGAAGAGGGTTATCCTATGCCACATATGATACATCTTCTTTGTATATCGAAATGCCTATCCCTATTCAGCTATACAAAAATCAAGATGTAATAAACTTTTATAATCGTATGAGATCAATTCTGCAAAAGAATATGCTGCAACATATCCAGATTTTAAAGAAAAAAATATATTTTAGAGTCATCATAAAAACCTTCTGATGGTTCTGATGCACCAGAAGAATATAGGAAAAATATTCCGTTTATCTCAATATTAATAAAAGAGGTGCCACCTGAGGGGCACCTCTTTTACTATTAAACGATTAGTCAAGACTATATAGTATAGCTATTTGATTTCATAAAAAGTTTTTTTCTCATAATCATATCCTATTGCCCACTCTGCTAAAGACACCGGAATATCCTCATTATCATAATCTTTACCTCTCCAAATCGCATTATCTCTAAAGTAACTAAGTCCATTTTGAACTAATTTGGTTTCTAAGCAGAATTCACCTGCCAAGCTTAGATTATTTTCTAAAAAGTATGCCTCTTACTATTAAACATTCATATTCCCAACCTTCGTAATTTAAGTACTCAAAAATATCGCAACGCAATTTGAGCATCCCTAAGTCATTTAGAACCATAACTTTAAAGAGGTATTTACTACTTCATACTCACTAGATATATAATAATCATTTATTAACAAAAAAATCTATATATCTGCTCACCTTCATCTGCATTAACTTTGCCAGAACTCAAAATATCTTGTAAATTATTCATTTTTAACATTTTACTTATTCGAAATTGATCCATAATAATGCTCCTCATTGCAACTATAGGCAAAGGATATAATTTTTATACTTCTTATTCCTACCCAGTACAAATACTCTTCATTATATATTGATTCTATTTACTTAAGTATTGCTGTAAGGTCTGGTTTTCTATTGGACCTAACTGTAATGCCTTCCTATTTTTAATTGCATTAATAGCTAATGCTTCAAAGGTATCTTTATCAAAAATCAGAAAACTCGTTAAAAGAATTAAACACTATGAATTGTTGATTCATTAAGTTAGGTAATACCGTTAAATCTTTCATCCTTACTTTATTTAGCTCATTTTTGTGCATAAGATTCATATCCCTCATCACCTAAATTATTCTTGTTAAACCTACCTATATTAAGATTATCAGAATAATAGCTATATATATGCCTTTCTGGGAAAAAAATCAATTTTAGTCAATTTCCCAAATTCAAAAATTATAATAAGCATTATTTCTTAAAAATATGCTCACTACCATACTTACCTATAATATGCCCTGTAGAAAGATCTACTATATCATTATGCTTAACCATATCTTCCTTTCTATATGACACATAGAAAGGTAGCTTTATAGTATATCCAGCGTGTGGACCTGTATATCGTTTCTCACTATCAAAAAAGATCTCATGCCATATATCTCTATCAGTTTCATCAAGACTAGAAATATTAGGGTATAACTCATCAAGGCTCACATTAAAATGTGTTTCTTTAACATCTATCCGAGGGATGAAAGTATTATATTTATTAAGATCTTTATTCCAAGTATCTAATAAACTTACATTTTTCATCAAAAATACCAATACCATCTAAAGTTATATAATAAAGTTTATTATCCACCTCATGAACAGCAACTACTTTATCAGCAATCTTATGATCTTCATCGTCATAAAATAATGTACTATTACGAAATTCAGTTAAATGAATGGAGCTATTCTTAAACTCACTACTACCAGCTAACAATAAAATTACTATTACCATTAAAGTAATATAAATTAATAATATGGCAGCAACAACATAACCAATCCATTTCAATACTCGCTTTGAATTCATAGGCACCCTCTCAAAAACAATATCTATATTGATATTACCTAATAGTTTTTCTATTTTTTTGGTTTACTACTAAAAATACATCAAGAAATGCATACATATATACAGCAATAAATATCAATATCGACAATATAGCAATAAGCCCCCGTTTAAAAATATAAACTATTTTTTTCTTTTTGTAAAAAATCCTGTACAGATAGTGAGAAGGCTCATAACAACCCATCCACCCCCATAAGTTATAATGAATCCATAATCCCAATAGATTATAAAAATTAAAATCTATTAAAACTATACTTATAATACTAATTATACTTAGATACTTAGTTAAGAGACCAAAAAGCTCTATGTTTTTATATATTCATACGCTTCGTCAACGATCTGCTTACTTATTTCAAGTTTATAAAAGCATTACACTCAATACTATAGATACAATAATGAACTCTATACCTAATATATCTAATTTACTCATTGTCTCTCAATCTCTTTTTACAACACACTCTTAGTAGGCCTTAATTATAGCATACAGTATACATCCATATATAGAAACTACCCTCAAATTAAACGCAAAAAAGGCACCTCTTATGAGGTGCCTCTTTTAATATAGTTTATTGAAGAGATTTATATTTTATTAATCTAAGTCGTAGAATCCAGATGGTTTTATCACTCAAGTTGATAATGATGTTTTTCATTTGAGTGTAGTGTTCAAGGATAACTTTGTGAGTTTCACGGCCGATACCAGATTGTTTGTAACCACCGAATGGTGCGCCTGCTGGGATGGAGTTATATGTATTAACCCACATACGACCTGTTTCAATTGCACGAGCTACGCGGATTGCACGGTTAAGGTTTTTGTGTGAATACGCCGCCGCCAAAGGACCGTATGAGGCTATCGTTAGCTTGTTCGATCACTTCTTCTTCACTGTGGAATTTAATAACAACAGCTACAGGGCCAAAGATTTCTTCGCGGGCTACGCGCATATCATTGTAGCATCTACGATAAGTGTAGGGTCTAATGAAGCAACCTTTACCAAGTTCGCCATCAGTAACGCGTACACCACCAGCTGCAATGCGAGCGCCTTCTTCTTTAGCAAGTTCTACATAGCTAAGTACTTTCTCAACGAGCTTCGTAAATCAAAGGAGCCTAATTGTGTAGATTCTTCCCAAGGTAAACCAACTTTTACCTTATCAAATAATGCGGAAAGTTCAGCTACGAATTTATCGTAAATTGTATCTTGTACGAAGATACGGGAACCTGCGCAGCATACTTGACCTTGGTTGAAGAGGATACCGAGCATTGCCCCATCAAGAGCTTGTTTCCAGTTTGCATCTTCAAAGAAGATATTTGCAGATTTACCACCCAATTCTAATGTAGCAGGAATCAAGCGTTCAGAAGCTGCTTTATATACATCAAGACCGACTTCTGTAGAGCCTGTGAAAAGCAAGTTTGCTGAAGCCTGGGTGATCAGGGATATATTGGCCAGATTTAGAACCTTTACCAGTTACGATATTTACAACGCCTGCTGGCAGGGATGTCTTTCAAAAATATCGCCCTAATACTAAAAAGGCTAAGGGATGTATGGCTAGAAGGTTTGATTACAACTGTACAACCTGCTGCAAGAGCTGGTGCCAATTTCCAAGCAGCCATTAGGAATGGGAAGTTCCAAGGCACCACTTGACCTACAACACCAATTGGTTCGCGTACGATGAGGCTCAATGTATTTTCGTCAAATACTTGAGCAGATCCTTCTTCAGAGCGAAGTACGCCAGCGAAGTAACGGAAATGGTCAGCACCAAGTGGAATATCTACATTCAAAGTTTCACGGATTGGTTTACCATTGTCATAGGTTTCAACTTGTGCCAAATACTCTTTGTGCGCATCGATAGCGTCAGCAATTTTTAACAAGTAATCAGCCCGTTCTACTTGGGATACTTTTTTCCAAGTTTTGAAAGCTTCTGTTGCAGCGTCTACCGCTTTATCAACATCGTCCTTCGTAGCCTCTGCACAGATAGCAAGTTGTTCGCCATTGGCAGGGTTATATACATTGAATTCAGCACCGTCAGATGCCGGTACCCATTCATTATTAATTAAAAGTCCATATCGTTCTTTAAGGTTCAAGCTCATAGCATTACCTCCTATGTAGGAATATAGATTGAGGAAGATTTCCTCTGTGATTTCATCATACTCCTTATATCTAATTTTTTCAATCAGATATATTGTTTTCGATATATCACTTCTGCATTATTCTACATAGCTTTAAGCTATATAGAATAACCGCACCCTCTAACACCATAGAGGATGCGGTTTTCTATATGATGACTTTAAGTCAATAATAGTTTTTACTTACGATTTTCATTATTACGATTATTGTTTTTGACGGCCACCATTGTTACGATTGTTATTTCGACGTTGACCATTGTTATTTCTATTGCGGTTATTATCGTTATTCTTTGGTTTTTCTGGTTGCAATGCTTTTACAGATAAACCGATACGATTACGTTTTACATCAACAGAAATGATTTGAGCTTCGATAATATCGCCTACAGCCAATACATCAGATGGATGTTGACGGCTATGCATAATTCACTGCGATGCAATAGACCATTAGTTTTAAGGCCAAAAGTCTACGAAGGCACCAAAGTCAACTACGTTATGAACCGTACCTTTTACCACAGTGCCGACCTTGATATCTTCAAGGGCTTACTACATGTTTTTCTCGTAAGCGGCGCTGGTAAATCTTCACGAGGGTCACGACCTGGTTTTTGCCAAAGCAGCTAGAATATCTCGTACAGTTGGTACCCCCGCATCAAGTTTGGCGGCCATTTTCTCCGCATCAACGAGCGGTAATTTCACTGTAACGCTTCTAGTTGCGCCTTATCTTGCAAATCTTTTAAAGGTAAAGCCCAATTCACCAATAATGCGTTCTGCCAATTCATAGGACTCAGGATGGACAGATGTATTATCTGGTGGATTTTTACCGTGTTGCAAGCGAAGGAACCCAGCACATTGTGTGAACGCTGCAGGGACCTAGACGAGGCACTTTCAGCAATTCCTTACGGCTTTTTAAATACACCATTCTCTTGACGGTATGCAACTATATTCTTAGCAACCGTACTAGAGATACCGGCAATATGTTGCAAGATAGCTGGAGATGCAGTATTGAGCTCTACCCCAACGTGGTTTTACTACGGTTTCAACTACTTGATCTAAGGTATGTGTCAATTGTTTTTTTGGTTTTACGTCATGTTGGTATTGACCTACGCCGATAGATTTAGGGATCAATTTTAACGGATTCAGCCAATGGATCTTGCACGACGTGCAATGGATGCAGCACCGCGAATTGTTACGTCTAAATCTGGTAATTCATCGATAGCCAATTTAGAAGCAGAATATACAGATGCACCTGCTTCATTAGTAATAATGTAGTGGCAGTCTAATTTCTCCTCTTCAATCATAGTAGATGCAAACTGCTCTGTTTCGTAGGATGCAGTACCATTACCAATGGATAAGAGGGTAACTTTGAACTTGCGGATTTTATCAGCTAATACCTTTTGTGCTTCCTTGCGAAGCTTTTCACTATTGTTAAGTAGTAGGCACCGTAATCTAGCACATTACCTTGTTGATCGATGATGGCCATCTTACAACCTGTACGGTAACCAGGGTCAAGGCCCATAATAACATGGCCTGCCAAAGGCAGTTGTAATAATAGGTTTTTTTAAGGTTTACCCGAACACCTTGATAGCTTGTTCATCTGCATTTTCCGTTAACTCATTGCGGATATCACGCTCTAAAGGCAGGAAAAAAATTAAACGTTTGTACGCATCTGCTACGGCCGCTGCTTTATAATCTGCAAAAGATAGACTTTTGGATTTTCTCTAACTTTTTGCACCATGTACGCTACATATGTATCACCTGGTACGGTAAGGGGCTAATTTTAAGGCCCTAATTTTTCACCACGGTTAACCGCCAAGATGCGATGAGACGGCATTTGACGAACTGGTTCAGCATATTCTGCATATTGCAAGAACTGTTGTTGTACCTCTTCGTCACCAGTTAACTCAGCTTGAATAAAGCCTTCGTTCCACATTTTTTTACGCAAGTACGCACGGAAGTCAGCGCTATCACTAACGATTTCCGCTACGATATCAGATGCACCTTGAATAGCATCTTCTGGGGTTGGCACCTCTTCTGTTACATATTCTTTTGCAATCTCTAATGGATCACCAGATGTAACCGTATCGTTAAGGATCATTTCCGCCAACGGCTCTAAGCCTCGTTCACGAGCAATCATAACACGCGTACGTTTCTTAGGACGATACGGTAAATACAAATCCTCTAACTCTTGAAGTTTTGTGGCTGCCTCTAAAGGCTTTCATCAACTCGTCAGTCATCTTTTCTTGCTCTGTAATAGAGGCAATGATTTCTTGACGACGTGTCTCCAAATTGCGCAAGTATTTAATACGTTCTTCAATGGTGCGCAATTGCTCATCTTAATAATTCGCCTGTTACCTCTTTACGGTAACGCGCAATAAATAGCACCATGTTGCCTTCGTCTAATAATTCTACGGCAGCTTGCACCTGCTTTGGCTTAACATTTAATTCACTGCCGATAATGGCAAACATTCTTTCACTCATTTAGATGCCTTTCTGCGATAGGTTACAAAACGATGAGGATATTTGTTCTTTTCATCCACAATGCCGTCTACAACGGATTCAAGGGTGAAAAGCCTCCTCTGAGAACTCTGGGAAAAATGCATCCTTCAAATTCATGGTCTACTTCTGTGATGTACATCGTATCTACGTAAGGCGAAAGCCTCATATACTTGAGCACCACCGATGACATAGGCCGCATCAAGAGCACGCGCCGCTTCTGCAGCCGCCTCAGGGCTATGGAAAATCCTAACCCCTTCAGGCGCATCAAAGCCCTTATCACGGGTAATCACCCAGTGCTCACGATTTGGCAAGAGGAACGGCAAACTTTCAAAGGTCTTACGTCCCATAATGATGACATGACCTGTAGTTTTTCTCTTTAAAGAATTTCAAATCATTCGGCAAGTGCCAAATCAAGGTATTATCTTTACCGATCGCACGATTATGTGCTACAGCTACGATTAATGCTAACATACTGCCCTCTTTCGATTCATACTATATGGCAACAGTCATAAATGGAATACTATTTAGCAATGGTCATGAATACAATGCTATACAGCAACCGTCATGGATAATTTACCTAGATGTTCATATCCATCTAATGTAACGTCCTCTGGTGTGAAATCGTAGAAATCTTTCACGTCTGGATTTACTACAATTTTTGGCGCTGGCAATGCTTGATCGCGGCGTGCCAATTGCTCGCGCAATGCTTCTACATGGTTTTCATAGACATGAGCATTGTTGATAACATGAGTAAATTTACCAGGTTTAAGGCCTGTTGCTGAGCAATCATGCATTGTAACGCTGCATATTGAGCCGTGTTAAATGGAACGCCTAGGCCCATATCGCCACTACGTTGAATGAGCATACAGTTCAAGTATCCGTCAGCTACATCCCATAATGTTTCATATGCGCATGGTTGCAACGCCATATCATCTAAATCCTCAATATTCCACAATGTAACAATCATATCGGCGGCTATCAGGATCTTCTTTTGATAGTTTTGATTAAATTGTCTAATTGTTTTGTACTTTGCGATTTGGTAACCATAAGCCTTACCAATGGTGCCGTCTTCACGCATCCACTCATCCCATACGCGCACGTTCATCTCTTGCAATTTACGTACATCGTTAGATTGCATTTGCCAAATCCACAACAATTCTTTTTACCGCTGTCTTGAGCTTCAAATTTTTGTAGTCAAAATTGGAAATTCCTCTGCAAATCGAATTGCATGATTTGATGAGGTAATTTATAGGTCGCAATGCCCGTACGGTTCTGACCATACGTGCCGTGTTCTAAAAATATTTTCAATAATACCGAGGGTATTGTGTATCTGCTAGACTCATATATCCCCCTAAATCTATGTATAATACGTCGAATAATACTAACCTTATATCTTACAATATATAGTACTATCATACTAAAAAATACATAGCACTACCATATGCAGTAAAAATTTATTATCCCTTATATTCTGCAATGGCCTGTAAAAACTGAGGCCATATTTTTTCAATTTTGCTTCCCCTACGCCCTTAACATTGCAAACTCACCCAATGTGGTTGGTCGTAAATTAGCTAAGTCAATAAGCACAGTATCAGGGAAGATAAGATATGGTCGAAGGCCAGCCTCTTCAGCTAGGCGCTTACGATGTTGTCGCAAGTGTTCAAATAAACCACTCGATCCGGAATTAGATTTTCCTCGCGCCACAGTGGACGTGAATCTACTAGTGCGAGATGGTACAGAACACATGTTGTCTAATTTCCTCTACCTCTTTATGACCTGCTAAGACTTCCTCTGCACCAGCCGTTAAAGATAGTACCGGATATTTTACCTGTAGAGCTACGCAAGTAGCCAGAAGCCACAAATTGTTGAATAAGGCCCTTAATCGATTTCTCGTCTACATTGCTTAATAAACCAAATACAGGCAATGCATCATGACCTGCCCGCATGATGCGATCCGTTCGCTCACCGCGCACAATAGAGGTAATCATAGATACGCCATAGCGCTCATCAGTGCCCATAATGGCACGGAAGATGGCCTTCGCCTCTTTCGTTACATTTACCTTATGGGCGGAACCTTTACAGGAGCTACAATTGTCACATGTGGTCCAGACAGTGCTTTCACCAAAATAGTTAAGCATATGTTTACGCAAACAATTACTGCAGAAACAATAGTCAATCATGGATTGTAACTTGCGAAGTTCACCTCTTGTCTCTCAGGCGTTTCGATGGACTGTTCAATTAAATACTTGTGAACCTGTACATCCTGCCCGCTGTAGAGCAAAATACATTCTGCAGGGCTCCATCGCGACCTGCACGGCCCGCCTCTTGATAGTAGGGACTCCATGTACGCGGCATTTGATAATGCAATACATAGCGCACATTACTTTTATCAATGCCCATGCCAAAAGGCATTGGTAGCCACCATAACCTGTAATTTATCGTCTGCATAGGCATTTTTGCATCTCACGACGTACCTCGTCGCTGAGCCCTCCGTGATAATGACCTACCCTTAATGCCTGCACGGGTTAGATTTTCATACACTCGATCTACATCCTTGCGCGTCGCACAGTAGATAATACCGTTTTTCACTAGCATGTTGACGCACGTAATGAACTACATAATCCATGCGCTTTGGTGTACGAATGACAGAGAAGGATAAATTAGGCCGATCGAAAGCCCGTTACGTATACATTCGCATTATCTGAGGCCTAATAGTTTCTTGATATCATTTTCTACATATTTCGTCGCCGTCGCTGTGAAAAGCACCTACAATAGGTCTCTTCGGTAGCGAGTTGAGCCACTCACCAATGAGACGATAGGACGGTCTAAAGTCATGGCCCCACTCTGAAATACAGTGAGCCTCATCAACGATGACTTGAGCAATGGGCAACGCTCGCAATACATTACAGAAAAATTAGAACCTAGTCGCTCTGGTGCAATATATAAGAGCTTAATCTTGCCACTGCGTACCTCGTACATAGTCTTATTAAACTCTGCTTGGGTAAGGGTACTATTGATGAGCGCCGCCGGAATGTTCTGTACTAATAGACCATCTACTTGATCTTTCATAAGGGATATTAGTGGCGAAAACACGATAGTGAGGCCCGCCTTGCATAGTGCAGGAATTTGGAAGCATATGGATTTCCCGGCCCCCGTCGGCATGATACCAATGACATCTTCATTGCGTAATAAAGATGCAATAGGGGCCTCCTGAGCCGGTCTAAAGGAGGTATACCCAAAATAGGTTTCCAGCATACGCAATGCGTGTTGCTTCATTTGAGGCCTGTTGGTTCGCCCCATCACGCTGTATTCCCACAACGTTCTTTTGTGGTTTGCTGTTGTTCCATAGGGCCCTCCTTTCATGTTCCAGAAATATACATACAAGACCATAATTATGACTATCACTGACGATATGTCGTATACAAAACACGAAATATCGTTTTTCCATTCTTATATTTTAACATATTTCATATGCCGTTGGGTTTATTAGTATATACGATTTCTCAGTCCAACGTCTAATGCATATCTTGAAAGCCAAGCTCCAAAATTTGTATAGAAACTACGTAATATCACGAAATTTTTACACTCTAAAGCGCTAATATATGGTACAATAGGAATTATTTATAATACTATAGAATAGAACTACAACCTAAGGAGGTCTTATATAGGCATGACACAAGACAACTTAATGATTATAATCGCCTTTGCCTTATACCTAGGACTCATGATGTATATCAGGGGTCTACTATTACAGGAAATCTAATAGCATTGGTGATTACATCCTCGGTGGCCGACAACTAGGACCATGGATTACAGCACTTAGTGCGGAAGCATCAGATATGGTGGTTGGATGCTCATGGGTGTGCCGGGCCTAGCATATACTACGGGGGATTTCTGGTGTATGGATTGCCGTGAGGCCCTCACATTGGGTACATGGGCGAACTGGAAATTCGTTTCTAGACGCTTGCGTAACCATACAGAGGTAGCCAGCGATAGTTTAACCTTTACCGGATTACTTGAAAAATCGTTTCACGACCAATCCCATTCGGTAGCTGTCATTTCCGCTTTGTTTATCTTGATTTTTCTTCTTGATATATACATCATCAGGCTTTGTGGCAGGTGGCAGGTTGTTCAATACCATCTTTGGTCTTGATTACACAGTATCCTCTTTATTACAGCAGGCATCGTCGTATTCTATACATTCCTCGGTGGCTTCCTCGCCGTATCTTGGACAGATTGTATCCAAGGGGCATTGATGTTCTTTGCTATCTTAGCAGTACCAATTACGGCTGCCATGTTTATGGGTGGTCCTATTGAAACATTCCAGCTCATTCAACATGAGTTTCCGCAAGGACTTAGCCTATTTGGTGATCCATCCGACTGGTTCACATGGGCTATCGGCTTAATATCTTCTCTTGGTTGGGGTCTTGGTTACTTCGGTCAACCTCATATCCTCGTAAGATTCATGGCTATCTCTGATGCGAAAGAGCTAAAAAAATCTACAAACATCGCCATGGTTTGGGTTATCTTATCCCTTATGGCAGCCATCGCTGTAGGCCTCATCGGTCACGTATACATGTTGCCTGATGTATGTGAGTAGGCACTGATGCGGAAACTGTATTCCTCATCATGACAGAACGTCTCTTTACGCCGTTTGTAGCAGGTCTCATCTGGTCTGCCGTACTCGCAGCTATTATGAGTACCGCATCTGCACAGTTATTAGTAACAGCCTCTGCTATTTCCTAATGACTTCTATGCCAATATCATTCATCCTAAAGCTAGTGATAAGGAACTAGTACTCGTAAAGTCGTATCGTAGTACTTATCGTAGCATTGATTGCCATCTATATGGCAATGGATCCTGATAGCTATATCTTAACAATGGTTGCTTATGCATGGGCAGGCTTTGGTGCAGCATTTGGTCCAGCCATCTTGTTCTCCTTATTCTGGAAACGTATGACACGCCATGGCTGTATCGCTGGTATCATCGTAGGGTGGTTTTAACAGTACTCATTTGGAAACAATTTGGATTCCTTGGTCTTTACGAAATCGTGCCAGGCTTCATCTTCTCCTCCATCGCTATCTACGTAGTGAGTATCATGGGTAAATTACCTCCTCGTCCAGTTCTTAAGGACTATCGAGAAGCAGAAAAAATGCACGTTCTATAAATCAAATTGCATATTTTATAGAGTATATATAAAAATAGAGCTAGTTGATTCACCGATCGACTAGCTCTTTTTAATATAGTATTGTTCTAGACCTTCCTTAATAGCTTCTTTTACTTCTGCTACCAAGGACGCTGGTGAAAGTACTTTCACACTTTGCATATATTGAAGTGCCCAATACTTGAAGGCATCATGATTAACACGTACACGGCATACAACGTCATCAGCTGTAACGCTGGTGAATTCCACATTGCCATCGAACCAATCTAAGATCTGATTCACAATGGAGCGCTTTGCCTTAAAGCTTACAGTAACAGATTCACCGCCGAACATGTAGATATGTTCTTTTACATATTGCGACACATTAAAGGTGCGTTGCTGATGATAGCCCTTTATCTCCCGTAAAGGTTTTCTCCGTTCGCTAAGCACCGTAATGTGTGCAATTCGATCGACACGTAATGTAGACATGTCATCATAATTTTCGTGGTTACCAACTAGATAATAATGTCCCCGATTCATAACTAGTTGGAATGGATTGAATACATATTTCCGCTCCTTATTATCAGGACCAAGATTGATATGTAAACGTTTATCCACGTCAGGTTGGCAATAAGCCAAGGAAATTTTTCTCCCCTTTTGTATTGCTTCTTCTATGAGATCAATGTTAAGGAATAAGTCCTGACTTCTATGAAGGTAACCCGTAGCACTTTCAATATCAATTCCATGAGGCTTGAAATGAGAGCTCCCCAATTTAGCAACACGACTAATTAAATCCTTACGTTGAGATGCGGTAATATGGCGTGAAGCCAAAATACCATCAATTAATAATCTCAATTCTGAATCTTCAAAGGTATGAATCATATAGAAATCAGTACGGCGAATCGTGCCATCTGCTCCTACGGCAGACTCTTCACATTGAATACCAAAATCACCAGATTCATATAAATCATTTAAATGACGGCCTAAGGTCTTCCGATCGACGGATACCTCGTACCGCTCAGCTAATATACTGCGAATCTCTTCTTGAGATAAAAGTATGATTAGCATCCGTTTCACTTTTCAGGATTTCTAGTATATATACTAGAACGGCCTTCTTAGATGCCATAAAAAGACTCCTTTTACAAATAATACAATAAAAACAACATTGTAATTAATACAATATATAATATCATCCACAACACACAGGATGATGTTCACAAAAATACCCATACATAGTATACCATACTTTTCATATATGGTTCATTTATTTCTCATTAATTTTATCGATTTTACTATACTTATTCAACAATATTAAATAACTAAATGTAATAATTATTAAAAAGATTAAATTAAATTATATAAAATAAAAAAACCCATTACTACTTAATACACATAAATGTTATAAGTGTAATGGGTTTTATATTTATTCTGAAAGTTATATGAACCCTAAAATATGTTCTTAGAATTCTAACGATAGATTAAGAAAAGACCATCAGTTTTTCTTACTTCTAATAAAAGCCTAATTGCTCCATACGCTTAGTTAATTCATTATAGAAGGCTTCCGCCATAGCATTTTGATGCTTACCAGTTTGGGCCTTATCAGCGCTAAAGAGAGATCCTTAATCTTCTTGATCAATGTAGATTTAGCTTTAGGTTTTATTCAACAATTCCATGAATAATAAATCCTCTTCGGAAATATCACCAATGGCATCATTGAACATGTTTTGCGCCATAAATATATTCACTACCACCATCAGCAATAGCTTTCACAAAATTTGTAAAACGTGCTGGTACATAGGATAAGCCTTCCATATATTCCTGTTTATCAGGGAATGTTTTGTAGAATCGAATACCACCGCGTACCATATGTTCAACAATAGCTTTATATAAGCTGCATACCGCTGGTTCTAAATCATCGTCTGATGCATTAGCAGCATCATGAGCAGCTTTTAAAATGGCAAGAGCTTCAATCATATTGAAAGTGCCACCATCTTTAATAAGCGCTTTGAATGTATCTCGTACAAGGTCATTTTCAAACATTTCTAATGCTTCTTCATCAAAGAGGATTTGGAATACAAAACTATTTACGATAGTCCGTACAGGTACTGTATTCACCTTATCTGGATTAGCTACATCATAGTTAATATCCTTTGCAGCACGTTCTTTGCAAATAATAGACTTGCGGAATGTTGTATCAAGCATAAAGTCTAAATATTGTTCTTGATCCGCTTGGCTATTAGGAGCCAATTTTTCAAGTTTATCGGCGATGCTTTCATCATAGGTACGAACCATAGATAATGTTAAATCTGCATCACATACATACGCTAGATTGTGGGCCTTCAAATGATCGTTAAATTGGTAAAAATAGCATGGGTCATTATGAGGTTCTAGATGGTCATGACCTACATAATAATCATCCTTTTGCATAACAGAACGCAAAGCGCCTAAGAATTTACTATTACGTTCCTTAAGGTTGTCATAATTAAGAATTTGAGAGCCTACTAAGCTGCCCACAGTTTTACCGCGCAATACCTTTTCCTTGTGCGTCAATTCATCATGACCACGATTAGCGAATAGCATGAGTTGACGTACCTCTTCCATCGTATGCCAGCCAGGATATGTATTATATGACACATAGGCAATGCCATTATCAGCCAGGTGTTTGGATATAATATCAAGCAATTTATCCTTCATCTCATCGCTAATCCAAGAGTAAAAACCATGAGCGATGATGTAATCAAAGGTTCCTAAGGACTCATCAAAGTTCAAAATATCCCCTTGCAATAGAGATACATTATCTAACTTGGCATCACTAATAATTTTGTTGCCCTTCTCCACTTGATCTTGGGAAAGCTCAACGCCTACAAATGTTGCTTCTGGATTATGCACAGCCTGAGAAATAATATTTCCCCATGCGTAGCACCTAATTCAAGTACACGTGCTGTTTTTAGCCGTTGGTGGCTTAAGACCTACAAGTGTACCATACGCTTCTAAATAGGCAGGGTGTAGTAAATGGAAATGGATAGGATTTATAGCCTAACTCTTTATATATTGTTTGTTGCATATCATCTGTTGTGATCTGTTGGTTATCCTTAGCCATAAGCACCTCTATGTTACGATTAAATTTTACCTTGTTATCTATCAATATGTCAATGCAATATACTTACGTATAACTGCATAACTATCTAATATTATATCAAATTCCTAATATATTACCTATGGAAAACTGTTATTTATACAAAAAGAGGCACCCTCGAGAGGGTGCCTCTTATTAGTTCTTAGTCGTTAAATAACGAATTATTTTACGTCTTCGAAACCTTTTTGTAAGCGAACATAGCTTAAGCGACGATCTTTAGCGTCTTGTTCAGTTTTAGCGAACAATTCTTCTGCAACATCTGGAGCTGCTTTAGCCAAGGAAGCGTAACGTACTTCACCTTTAAGGAAGTCTTGGAAGCTTTCAGTTGGTTCTTTGGAATCCAAGGAGAATGGATTTTTACCTTCTTCTTTAAGTTGAGGGTTGTATCTGTAAAGATCCCGAGTAACCAGCTGCAACTGCTTTACGTTGTTCTTCTTGAGCTTTTACCCATACCAGCTTTGATACCATGGTTGATACATGGGCTGTAAGCGATGATCAAGGAAGGACCTGGATATGCTTCAGCTTCTGCAACAGCTTTCATCAATTGGTTTTTATCTGCACCCATAGCGACTTGTGCTACGTATACATAACCATAAGACATAGCCATCATGCCAAGGTCTTTTTTCTTAGTACGTTTACCAGAAGCTGCGAATTGAGCAACTGCTGCGATATTAGTGGTTTGGAAGCTTGACCACCAGTATTGGAGTATACTTCAGTATCGAATACGAAGATGTTGATGTCTTCGCCAGAAGCTAATACATGGTCAACACCGCCGAAGCCGATATCGTATGCCCAACCGTCACCACCGAAGATCGAGTGAGAACGTTTGATTAAGAATTGTTTCTTATCAAGGATTTCTTTCAATTCTGGAGTTGTAGCACCTTCAGCTTCGATAGCTGCTACTAAACGTTCGGAACGTTGACGAGTTGCTGCACCAAGGTTAGCAAATTCAATCCATTGTTCCAAAGCTTCTTTCAATTCGCCTGTAGCAGTTTCTACAGCTTTAGAAGCTAATTCTACTAATTGTTGACGAATTTTCTTAACGCCGATGTACATACCATAACCATACTCAGCATTATCTTCGAACAAGGAGTTTGCCCAAGAAGGACCTTGACCTTGTTGGTTAGTTGTGTATGGAGATGCAGGCATGGAAAGCACCCCAGATGGAGGAACAACCAGTTGCATTGGCAATCATCGTGCGGTCGCCGAACAATTGAGTTAACAATTTTAGCGTAAGGGAGTTTCACCACAACCTGCACAAGCACCGGAGAACTCGAACAATGGTTGTTCGAATTGGGGAACCTTTAACAGTTTCCTTCTTCATAGGGTTTTTCTTTTTACAGGAAGGTTAACACCATAGTTCCATGCTTCAGCTTGTTCGATTTCGGAATCGATGGAAGTCATTACGATAGCTTTTGCCTTTTAGGAGCTGGACAGATATCAACACAGTTACCGCAACCCAAGCAATCTAATGGGGATACTGCGATACGGAATTGAAGGTCTTTAGCGCCCAATGCAGGGGATTGTATCGAAATGTTCTGGAGCTGCAGCCACTTCTGCTTCAGTTGCCAAGATTGGACGAATTGTAGCATGTGGACATACGAAGGAACATTGGTTACATTGAATACAGTTTTCAGGTAACCATTTTGGAACGAACAATGCAGGACCGCGTTTTTCGAATTTAGCAGTACCAGCAGGTAATGTACCATCTTCGTAACCAGCGAATGTGGATACAGGAAGATCATAACCAGCTTGTGCATTGATTGGTTGTGCAATGTTTTGAACGAAGGATGGGCAAGATTCGCAACCAGGTTTAACTGCGTGGCCACCTTCATCAACAGCGTTTTTCCAGTCAGCAGGAACATCTACTTTTACCAAAGCGTTAACACCTTGATCGATAGCAGCGTTGTTCATGTCAACGATATTTTGACCTTTTTTACCGTAAGAAGTTACTACGGATTCTTTAAGGTATTTAACAGCATCATCTACAGGGATGATTTCAGTCAATTTGAAGAATGCAGCTTGAGTTACCATGTTGATACGGCCGCCCAAACCGATTTCGGAAGCGATTTTCGCAGCGTTGATGATGTGAAGTTCAATTCTTTTTCTGCGATTTGACGACGTAATTTAGCGGGTAAATGTTCGTTCAATTCTTCAGGAGACCAAGTACAGTTCAACAAGAATGTACCGCCTTTTTTTGATACCGCGGATCAAGTCGTATTCATGTACGTAAGATTGACGGTGACATGCTACGGGATTGAGGTTCAGTTACCAAGTATGGCAAGTTGATTGGGTTTTTACCAAAACGAAGGTGAGACATTGTTACGCCACCAGATTTTTTTGGAGTCGTAGTCGAAAGTATGCTTGAGCATACATATCAGTGTGGTCACCGATGATTTTTGATAGCGGATTTATTCGCACCTACAGTACCGTCAGAACCAAAGCCCCAGAATTTTACATTCAGTCAAACCAGGAGTTTCAATATCTACGCCTTCAGCACGATCCAAGGACAAGAATGTAACATCATCATTGATACCCAATGTGAAGAATTTCTTGCCGTTTTTCAGCAGCCAAGTTATCGAATACAGCTACGATGTCTGCAGGGGATAACGTCTTTGGAGCTCAAACCATAACGGCCAGCGATAACTTTTACGTTACGGCCACCATCGATTACAGCAGCTTGTACGTCCAAGAACAATGGTTCAGCCAAAGCGCCTGGTTCTTTAGTACGGTCAAGAACTGCAATACGTTCTACTGTTTGAGGAAGAGCTTTCAACAAACGATCTGTTGCGAATGGACGGAACAAGTGAACGTTGATGAAACCAACTTTACGACCCAATTTATTTAAGTAGTCAACAGTGGATTGTACTACTTGAGCGGAAGAACCCATAGTAACAACTACGTCAGTTGCATCAGGAGCACCATGGTAGTTGAACAATTGGTAGTTAGTACCAGCCAATTTGTTAACTTCGTTCATGTAATGTTCTACAACGTCAGGAACGTTCAAGTAGAATTTGTTGGATGCTTCCGCGATGTTGGAAGTAAACGTCAGGGTTTTCTGCAGTACCACGAGTTACAGGAGCATCTGGGTTCAAAAGCATTTTTACGGAAAGCTTTAACAGCGTCCATGTCTACTAATGGTTTTCAAATCTTCATAGTCCCAGATTTCAATTTTTTTGAATTTCATGGGATGTGCGGAAACCGTCGAAGAAGTTGATGAAAAGGTACACGAGTTTTTAATAGCTGTCAAGTGAGCTACAGCGGATAAGTCCATTACTTCTTGTACGGAGGATTCAGCAAGCATAGCGCAGCCGGCTGCACGAGCAGCCATTACGTCTTGATGGTCACCGAAGATAGCCAAAGCGTGTGCAGCCAATGCACGAGCAGCTACTTGAATACACCTGGAAGTAATTCGCCTGCTACTTTGTATAAGTTAGGAAGCATCAATAACAAACCTTGGGAAGATGTGAAAGTTGTTGTTAATGCACCAGCTTGTAAAGAACCGTGAGTTGCGGCAGCAGCACCTGCTTCAGATTGCATTTCTACAACTTGAACAGTGTTGCCGAAAATGTTTTTACGACCAGACGCAGCCCATTCGTCAATGTGTTCTGGCATTGGGGAAGATGGAGTGATTGGGTAAATCGCAGCAACTTCTGTAAAACCATAAGAAACGTGAGCAGCCGCTTGGTTTGCCGTCCATAGTTTTTAAATTTACGACTCATGTGATTGTGCCTCCTTAAGCATTTAGCAAAAAAATAGAACACTTGCTTAATCTATCATTATGTTTAGGAATAACAACCATTACAAACTTGCGCACATGAAAAAATAATGCAATAATATATATGTTATATATAATATGGCATTATGTGTGAACATACTTTTGTATTGGGCACAACCATAATTCCTAATATCATAACTTGATATAGCCCTATATGCACATTATAACGTGCTGGGCCCTATCAACACAACACATACAGTGACTGTCGCTTTGCCAATATTGCTATCCATGCTTTACATAAAGTAATAGCTAATTGCATTATAGTAATAACTATTCTCATTTAGTACAGGTCACTTCCCATAACCAGATTTTATTTTTAGGGGGTTAATTATGGATTTTCATCATTTGAAATACTTCGTTGAAGTAGCTGATCAAAAAAGCTTTAGTAAAGCTGCGCGGAATTTGCACATCTCCCAATCCGCTATCAGCCGTACTATTAAAAGCTTTAGAAGACGAACTTGGTGTTGTTCTCTTCATGCGTAATGCTAAATCTGTAGAACTTACTGATGGGGGTACCATCTTCTTAACCCACGCAAAACGCGTAGTATTTATGTTTGAACATCTAAAAACTGATTTTGAAAACGAATTTCGTTTGGAGCAAGGTTCCATTAGAATTGGTATTCCACCAATTACCGATGCACCTATCTTCGCTCAGCTTTTAGGGGAGTTCAAAAAAGTATATCCACAAATTGAATTAGAACTTTATGAACAAGGTTCTAAAAGGTTGAGATTAGTGTTCAAGAAGGCTTGATTGATATTGGTATCATTTGTACAAAAACCAAATCCAAAAGAATTTGAGTCCTTCTACCTCACTAGTGATCCTCTTTCCGTTATCGTTCCAAAATCTAGCCCTCTTGCGAAAGAAAAAAAGAAATTCGTTTAGAAATGCTAGCTGATGAGTCTTTCGTATTGCACAAAGACGACTTTTAATTTGCATGACGAAAATCATCAAGGCTTGTAAACATACAGGTTTCCAACCTCATATCGTATTTGAAACAAGCCAACGTGATCTTATGTTGCAAACAGTTAGTGCAGACCTTGCCATCGCATTGTTACCATCTCGCCTCTGCCCTGAGGCAGGTGAAAACTCTAGAGGTTGGTTCCAAGGTCGTTGTACGTCCACTTGTACCAGAAATCATTCATACACTTTATGTTATTTGGAAAAAAAGGTCATTACCTCTCCCATGCTTCTCGCTTGTGGTTAGACTTTGTAAATTCAAATTACCATTACCTGGATTACAACTCGAGGATCGTCAATAATGAACAAACCATCTGGGCTCGCATCTAAATTGCGGGCCCTTTTGAAACTAAAGAAACACCCATGTGGGGCGTTATTATCGTGCTGGTCATTGTTATAATCTTCCAGCAAATACAAATTTCAGAACTACAATGGCGTGTCGATGAAGACCACGATGGTTCTTCCGTTGATAGTGTAGCTGGTCGCCTTTACATCCTAGAAGGGATGGCTAATAAACATAGCGACCAACTGGATAATATCTTTAAAGACATTCGCCAATTACAAAACGACGGTGCCAAGTACGACTGGGAACTGAAACAATTACAATGGTTGCACCCAGAGCTTAAAGTGCGACCACCAAAGCTAATCCTTCCCCATTCAAATCGACGGATTTAAACCTCGATATGAATCCTGGGAAAGAGTGCCGGATGTAACAAAAACAAAGTCAATAAAGAAATCAGGAATAAATAAAAGCACCTTATACCTACACAAAAGTCATCACAAATGACTCTTCTCATAGGATATAAGGTGCTTTTATCATTATTCTTTTATAGATTTAATTACTCGTTTTCCCATACGTCTCTGCAATGACGAATTGCTTCTACTTGCGATACGCTTCTAATTTATATGCATATTCAGTTAGAAGATTATTTGAATAAATTTTTTTCATTTTTTTGAATCTCTAACTTCTTTCCAAATAATAGATGCTACTTTTAATTTATTTGAATAGTTGCAACTACATTCATCTGCACAAAAAATCCTTAAAAAAATTGATTCCATTGACAAACCGAATTGTCATACTTTTGCATAATCTGATTCACCATAATATACTTTCAGCAAATCTCCAATTGTAAAAGCTTGTATTTTTTTCACTTTTTACTTTTTCTCCAGGCAGTAGCCATATCAGCATTAAATTTAAATCGTGAAACACCTATTAAATCAGAGAAATATTCTCTAAACTTCGTATTAAAGGAAAAATTACATTCAAGTAATGGTGTATCTAAAGTAATAGTTTCCACTTGCCTTCTTCTATTTTTTTATTGATGATTTTTTTAATTAAATTGCCTTTAAAATACTGCTCAATAATATGATTGAGTTCTTGTTTTTGTCCCCCTATATTCTAATCCTAATGATTTACATATTTGTGAAAGTTCATCACGATACCAATAATATTTATTAAATTCATCAAATGATGAAATTTCATCAAACTTGGGTCTACACGCTTTCAATCTTTTGTCTCCTTAAGTTTAAGATACAGCATTTACAGATGTGCCTATTGTAAAAGTTGCTAATACAGGTTTGCTAAAATAACGTTCTATACATATTATTCTCTTTTTTTATCCTGTAGATTCTATTACTCTCATTATACATAAAACAGCATTATTACTAAAGAAAAAGAGCTATACCCCATACATTCGCTACAATGTGAATGTATTAGAGATATAGCTCTTTTTAATTTTGAAATTTGATGCAGGACTACTTAGTCATCCTTGTGTTCCATAGATTTTAGGCAATGTCAAAATCAATAGAGCTGCAAGGAACATACAAAGCGCCCATTACATAGTAACCATAAGTAAAAGCTGCCTGTATGACCATTGATGAAACCAAGCATGTAAGGACCTACCCAGCCCCCCATGTTACCAGAGGAGTTAATAAGGCCCATCGCCCCTGCCGCAGCAGCACCAGATAAGAAAGTTGTTGGCATTGTCCACCATACACCCATGCCACCGTAAACACCTACAGCAGTTAAGCAGATAAAGAATAAACTAATTTCTGGGGATGGACTATGTGGTGTTGCTAAGAAGCCAATAGTACCAATGAACAATGTAGTGGCAACATGCCAACGTTTTTCATTGCGCTTTTCAGAGGAATAACCACAATATACTTGTACAAGTAATGCAGCAGACATGGGAATCGCAATAGACCATGCTACTACGCTTGGTGGCCAACCAGATAAGCTTTTAAGAACTTGAGGCATCCAGAAGCTAAAGCCCCAGAAACCAATAACCCATAAGAAATAGATTAATGCTAAACGCAATACTTTTGGATCTTTCAAAGCTTGCCATGTAGTATATTTCTTTACAGCTTGCTTTTGTTGTTCTTCTTTTTCAAGTTCAGCCTTGATATAGGCTTTTTCTGTATCAGTTACCCAAGATGCATGATCTGGACGTTCTTTCATCCAGAACGCAAAAATGAAAGCAAAGATAACAGCTGGAATAGCTTCAACGATGAAGAGTGTGCGCCACCCATGAAGGCCAAAGAATGTTGTATCAAGTAAGATACCTGCCAATGGACCACCGATGATGTTAGAGAACAATAAAGATGTTAACATCAATGAGATCGCTTTCGCACGTTCCTTTGGCAAGAACCAATTCGGTATCAGTAACGAATAAATTACAGGATATAAAGAGGCTTCACATAGACCGAGTAAGAATCGATAAATATAAAACTCCAACTCTGTAGTCATCGTCGTCATAAGAATACATACGAGACCCCAACTAAACATGATACGAGCCACCCAATGCATAGCATTACAGCGAGCAGCTATTAAGGATGCTGGCACTTCAAATAAAACGTAGCCAATAAAGAAAATACCGGCCCCCATACCGAATACCTCTGGTGTTAACCATGGTAAATTCTCTTTCATGGTCAAGCCTGCATAGGCAATATTAACGCGATCTAAGAAGGCAATAATAGAAACAATAAATAAAAGGTAAGACTACGTGTAGCATACGCCGCTTTGTAAAGTCTTTGAAATCGATGGCCCCACTTTGAGGCTCTGGTGTAGATGAGTTCATATAATTCCTTTCTACTACTTAAGATATTACATACCTTACTATCTTAAGAAAACAAAAGTCCTCTGTCAATGGAATTATATAGAATATAGAAATAACAAATAGGAATAGTAACACCAAAATAATAGCCTTTAAAAATAGAAAAAGGATATTTGCTAGGAATGACTGTATAAAACAAAAAGCACTTTATAGTATAAATATATCTCTATCACAAGATAAGAAAAATACTATAAAAGTGCTTTCATATCAATTTGTACTAACAGGATCATAATCAGCAGGCACAGGAGCAACGATACTTACAAAGATAACATCTTCTGTCCCAGTATTTTTTTGCGCCATGACATTCACCCTTTTTAGATACTATAACTTGTCCCTTTGTAAAAAGGCACCTCTGTATCAGGCGTTGGATAAAATACCCCTTACCTTGCAATATAACCCATATATCATCAGAGTGATGATGGTAATGCTTTGGTAGGGTTTGCCCAGGTTTAATAACCCATACTGAACCACCTGTGGAATCAGTTTGATAAAATGGAGTCTTAACAGCTTTCTCCAAACTTTCGACTTTCACAAGTTCCATGTCAAAAAAATACGTTGATCGTTCATAATGCTCACACCTTTCATCGATTTACAACTAGCGAGTTCCAGATGCATATTCGCCCATATTAATATCTATAACAGTTCGAAGAGGTTGAATCAAGGAATCCTCATACTGAACCGCCCATTTAATATCTGGATTCATATCTCCATTTTCTAAGCCTGCAATCGTTTGCCCGTCATCAATAGGATTATCGTGCTCAAAGATATAGTACAACACACTATACGCATGATTTACAATCTCATCGGGATTCATACCGTGAAAATGATACTGCAAATCAGGGTAGAATAAGGTGCTCATACCAAGCGTATCAACCATCATGTCATCTGTGCCTTGAATGCTAAAATATCGCACATTTACGGCATAATAAATAAAACGAGTTACAGCTTTATCTGGATGATTTTCAATGGTTTCTCGACTTAAGAACTTACGAGATGGACCAAAGACAACGGCCTTACAAGATGGATATAACTCTAGCAGTGCATCTACATATTTTACTAACATATCAGCCCGTTCTTTAGGCTCTAAACCCGAAGCTAACATATCTGTAGCAAATACTCTATATTGGCACTCATCTAGCAACTCATCTACATTTGGACAATCCCACACCTGACTGCGCTCAAAATCATCTAGTACAGGTTTGTCGATTTTCTCACAATTCGTCACCATCAATGTTGGTGGAACATCGGCATCATTATCTTCATAATGAACCTTATAATTCTGAGGTGCAAAACCAGCAGATTCAGCGCCATAACTAAAGCAATCAACAGGGCCTAAATGCTTTGTGAATACCTCTACCATTGTATCGCGGTCAGGCATATCACACTGCTTCGGCATTAATAACTCAACAAAAAACAAACCACCAGGGCGAACAGAATCATCTGTTAAATCTTGTTTAAATACTTGGCTCATATTCTCTCCTAAAGTTAAAAATTAATGTAAAACAAAGCCCTCTTTCTTATAGTATATCTAATGTTTATGAGTATAGCAATCATTTATATACATAACTACAAGTATTTTCGATTATTTGATACAACGTAAAAACACTCTCTACAGTCCGAAGACCATAGAGAGTGTTTTAATTTTAATTATAGAGGTTTGCGAACCACGTCGATGATAGAGCCATCGCGGTATTCTACGATTGCCACGATGTCTTCATCTTTGTCAGATACAGGGATATCTTGTGGTTTACCAACTAAGTCAAATGCTAATTGTTGTAATTCTTCAATTGTGAAGATAGGCAAGTTGCTATCTTTGAAACGTTCAATCAAATCAGTACGAGCTGGGTTGATTGCGATACCGTATTCAGTAACAAGTACGTCAACGGAGGAGCCTGGTGTAATTACAGTAGCTACTTTATCACGGATCATTGGTAAGCGGCCGCGGATCAATGGACAAGTAATAACTGTGCATTTAGCACCTGCTGCTGTATCGGAGTGACCGCCGGAAGCGCCCATCAATACACCGTTGGAGTCAGTCATTACGTTTACGTTGAAATCAAGGTCGATTTCAGTAGCACCAAGGAATACTACGTCTAGGTAGTTTGTAGTGCAGTCAGTCCATGGGTTAGCGTACATGGAAGCAGACATTTCGATGTGTGCAGGGTTTTTATCCAAAGATGCTGCTGCAGTAGTATCGAATGTTTGAGTATCGTAAATGGCACGGATTAAGCCTTCTTCAAGCATACCAGTCAAGATACCAGTAGCACCACCGATAGCGAAGCCACCTACTTCACCGCGTTTGCGAAGTTTTTCAGCGATGAATTTTGCAACTGTCAATGGAGCACCGCCAGCGCCCAATTGAAATACGAAACCATCTTTAATGATGCCTGCTTGGTCAAGGAATTCACCAGCTAGTTCAGCAATTTTAATTTGGATAGGGTTTTTAGTGAAACCTACCGCACCAGAAGCGATACCTTCTGGATCACCAATGCTTTCAACCTCAACAACATAATCTACGTCAGTTTGAGGGATTGCATAGTTGTGTACATAGTCAACCAAGTTATCTGTGATGATAACAGTTGTATCTGCATAGTGGGAGTCAACTTTAGCATAGCCAAGCGCACCACATGCGGATTTACCCATACGACCAGTAGCATTACCACGTGGGTCAGCTGTAGGAGCACCCATGAAAAGCTACGTCGATATGAACTTCGCCAGATTCGATAGCACGAGCACGACCACCGTGAGAACGAATCACTACAGGGCGTTTCAATACGCCTGGGTTTTGAGTCAAGAATTTTACCAAGACGATCGCGCAAGCCAGATGTTTCGATAGCTGTTACAGTACCATCTTGAATCATTTCTACCAAGAATTCGTGGCATGGGGACAAGGAAGAAGACGCAATTGTAATGTCTTTAATGCCTTTTGCTTGAATGCGTTCCATAACCATTTTTCATTACATAGTCGCCATTGCGCAAAGTGATGATGGAAGGACAATGTCATGCCATCTTTTTACGCCAGCTTTTTCGATTGCTTCATCGATGGAAGCAAGTACTTTATTTAGTACCCAACACGGCTCATGTGTACAGGTTTGCCTGCGCGATGAGCTTTTAGGGTTCAATAGCGAATTCACCTTGATATACTTCGCGACCTTCTAGTGCTGGGATATTTGTTGGGATATCGCGACCTACTTTATTTAACATCGTATTCTGCTCCTTCCTCTAATTCAACTTTAATGCCTGCTGCACGTGCTTTATCAACTACGCGTTGTGCACGTACTACGATAGGACCATCGATCATTTTGCCATCTACGGAGATTACGCCTTTATTGTTGCGCAATGCATCTGCGTAGCTGTTCAATACCTTAACGGAGTGAGCGATTTCTTTTTCGTCAGGAGTGAATACTTCGTGGATAATTTTAATTTGGCTTGGGTGGATGCAAGATTTACCATCGTAACCCAAAGCTTTAATGAATTCAACTTCTTCGCGGAAGCCTTGTGGGTCTTTCACGTCGGAGAATACAGTATCGATTACGCGGATACCTGCTTCGCGTGCTGCGTGAAGGATTGTTTGACGAGCGAACAATAATTCAACAGCTGGTTTATGTTTACCTGTACGAAGGTCAGCACGGTAGTCTTCAGCGCCAAGAGCGATAGCAACTACGCGAGGGCCATGGCAGATTTCACGAACATTGTACAAGCCACGAACGGATTCGATAGCTACGATAATATTGATAGTACCTTCTGGCCAGCCATTAGCTTTTTCTACTTCTTCAATTTTCTTCGCTACGATTTCAACTTCAGACACGTCTTCAGTTTTAGGTAAACGAATCATATCAGGTTTAGCTGGAACGATTACATCAAGATCGTCATAGCCATAAGGAGTTTGTGTAGGATGGTTGATACGAACAACTGTTTCTGCACGGAATTTACGAGATTTCAATGCTTCTGCAGTTAAAAAGACGAGCTGTATCTTTTTTTCTGTAATAGGCACGGAATCTTCGATGTCGATCATGATGGAGTCAGCGCCGTGAATGTCAGCACTGTTAATCATTTTAGGTGTATTACCAGGTACGAACATCATGGAACGAGACAAGCGTTTTTTAGCAGCCTCTGTTAATGGATTTGTTTTAACTTCTGGGAATGTTTTATCGTTAGCCATTATGCTTTGCTCCCCCTTTCCAATGCGCCTAATACGCGAGCTTTAATTGTGTAATCCCAAGCATTTTTGTCTTGTACGATTACTTTTACGCCATCAAAACCAGCTTCTTTTACTGTGTTTAAGATAACGGATTTAATTTGGTCGCCGTATTGGCGGATAACTTTGGATGTTAATTCAATTTCGATACCGCTAGCAATCGGTTCAACCGTTACTAATGCATCATTTTTTTCGTCGAAGCCAGCTTGTGCAGCTTTTACTAATTGTGCCATGTTGCATCCTTTCACTAAAAAATATATCAAATGGCAAAGACCAGACGTGTCGCGAATGTCTGGTCCGTGCCGCTAAAACAATGTTGATTATAAAATTATATGGTGATTAAATCATACCGATGAAAGTCCACCAAGGAATACCTACTACAAAGAGTAGAATCCAACTCAATACTGCTAAGATTGCACCAGCAGTCCACCAATCTTTCAAGTTATTGTAACCTGCAGAGTAGATGATTGGACCAGGAGATGCACCGTAGTGAGTTACGAGACCGCCAAACGCATTTGTTGCAAGCAATACTAAACCAAACATAACAGGGTTAACACCAGCTGCCATACCTACAGTTAAGAATACTGGAAGCATAGATGCAATGTATGCAGTACTGGAAGCAAATAAGTAACGAATGACTACGCTAATAGCAGAAAGAATTAAAACAACTACGAGTGGAGATACATCGAGTGCCAAGTTTGCTTGCATAAATGCTGCAAGCCAAGCGAAGAATTTAGCTTTTGTTAAAGCAGTGGATAAACCAAGGATAGCACCGAACCAGATGAATGTGTTCCAAACAGCTTTAGTTTGGACCATGTCATCCCAAGTGATGATACCAGAAAAAGAACACAATAGTCATAGCAACTAATGCTACTGCTGTAGGGACTCAAATCAAAAAGCAATAGCTGGGAAAAAAATATCCAATAGAAGGCCATGCCCAACCAAGAAGAGCAAGAATGAATACAACAGCCAAGATTTTTTCAGATGTTTTCATAGGGCCTAATTTAGCAAGACCATCAGCAGCTAATTTCTTATTGTCTATTTTTACTGCTTCAGGGCGATCAATCCAGTAACCTACAAGTGGTACGAAGATCAACATTACAAGACCAGGTAAGGCCAATGCTAATGCCCATTCAACCCAGTTCATGTTAAGACCAGTGATTTTAGTAACAAAGTCCAAAGCCAACACGTTTGGAGCCATAGCTGTTAAGAACATGAAGGATGTAATTTTTGTTACGAAATAACCATTCATCAAGATGAAGGAACCACCGCGTTTGGCAGTATCGCCAGGATAAGAACCGATAGATTCAGCGATGGATAAGTTAATTGGATATACGATACCAGCCGCACGTGCTGTGTTAGAAGGTGTAGCTGGAGATAATACTAAATCAAGAAGTGCTGTTACATAACCAAGGCGTAATACAGTAGAACCGAATGCATTAATCAAATGGTATGCAACGCGGTGACCAAGACCAGTTTTACCAAAGGCAACGCTCAAGGAGAACGCAGCGATAATCATCCACAATGCAGTGGATCCATAACCTACCAAGATATCTTTTGCATTGTCTAAGAATAATGCAGATGCAGATAATACAGCTAATAAAATAATTTGAATTGGGTAAGGTTTTAAAATCAAACCTACGATACCTGCAATGTAGAAGCCTAAGAGGCGCCACGCCGTATCAGTGAGCCCATCTGGTGGAGTTGTAAACCAGAGGACAACAGGGATTAGCACAATAAGTGCTAGTTTTAAGAATTTTTCCATGTTTCTTCCTTTCTTAAAAACATAGGCATGTAATCATCCTAACACTACCCCAGAAATTCGTGATACGCGACTATCAGCTATTGAACTCTAGGAGTTTTTGTCTACACTCATTATATATGCTTAAAAGAATTATGAATAATAGATTACCTTTATAGGGGTTATAAAAACTTTTATACCTACCATTCATACTTTTTATGCATTTTGAGCATAGATTTGCAGCCCCAAATGAAAAAAATGCATGTATACGTCCCCAAAGGGGGTATACATGCACTTACATGGTCCTGCCTGGCTCTTTCGAGACACCTTTATTATGACTTATTATATCGAAAAAGTCTAATACTGAAATAGCATGAATAGGCAGTTACAAATTCTTATATTGGATCTATTTATAAATCTATTCTTTATATTCTCTAAAAAAATACTATTATCTACAACAGTATGTTTTTTATAATAGTCGCGAACATACTCAATAAATGTTTTAACCACTACAAGATTTTCTGCATCCTTTGTGTATACCATGTTGGTATCGCGAGTAATATATGTGCCATCTTTACTACGCAATGGACTTACATAGATATCTCTATCCTTGCAAGATCCAAGGCCCATATAGGGTCAGAATCGACCAACCGAGCCCTGCGCGCACAAAGTGGCGACATGTACTCATAGAGTTTACATCCATGGCAACACTAGGTGGTTCTTCAAAATGTTCTGCACACCATGTTTCAATAATATTAGCCACAGATGCATCCGTCTGATACTTGATAAATGGTACCTTCTCAAAGGGATTCAGGTGGTACTAATTCTTTTGTAAACCAAGCAGTATGGTTCCTCTAATAGTAGCTCAGACTTACCAGACACATCATAACCGCCACGAGCAAAGGCAACCATACAGTCACCAGTATTAAACATTTTTACCACTTGATGGCTGAAAGCCGTCTTAACTTGTATATGCACATCCGGATACAGTTCGCGGAAAGATCGTAACAAGGCGGGCAATTCATAGTCTGCAAAGTTGATAGATGACGCAATTTTTCAAGGTCCCTTGAATCTTACCAGAAGCGGAGTTCATAGCATTTTCTAAAAGCCTCTTGATCTTGCATCATTCTTTTACAGTAATCATAGAAAATCTCGCCTTGCGCCGTAAGGGCAATCCCTTCAGCAGTACGCAACAACAGAGAATGGCCCAAGGCTTTTTCCATATGGCGCAACCGATAGCTAAGTGCTGGTTGAGATAAAAAAATAATTTTTTTCTGCCGCCCTTGTAATATTGCCTTCATCGACAACGGTGACAAAGGTTTGCCATTCTCTATCGTCCATAGTATCTCCTTTTATCGCTTATTACCAAAGATGCGCAATAAGGATAAGAATAAGTTAATGAAATCTAAATATAGGCTCAAAGCACCTGTGATTTCAATGCGGTCTAGAATTGTTTCATCCTCCATAAGAGCTACTTGTGTCACATTATTTTTAATACGGTTCACATCGATAGCCGTAAAGATGGAGAATACTACAACCCCTACATAGCCTAAAACTAGACTAACAGTATCGCTAAAAGCCACTGAGTACAGCCCAATTAAAAGTAGCGAGCTGCCATCATCACAAAGGATACAATGATCATACCGAGCAAAGCAGCCATTACATACGGTGTAAGGGATGATAAATTGCGTTTTGTAGTAGCCCCTACCACTGCAAAGCCAATGAAGAAGGCAAGCGTACCGATTAACGCAGGAATAACTACTTCAAACACATTATATCGCAAGGATATAAGTGTCAATGTAAGACCATTCAATGCACTGTAGAGAAAGAACATGCCTTTTTAAAGTCATAACATTGGCCGTATACGCACGAGCACTAAATAGGAATACTACGCCTAATTCAACTAATAGAATAATATTAAAGTTTTCGTATGCAAAGCGTAGCCAGTTTGGATTTGCCAACGCAGCCACTCCAACACCGATAGTCGTAAGTAAACCTACAACCATCCACAAGAAGGATCCCTTCATACGTTGGGATACAATACTTTCAACCTGAGCAACTTCAGCTGCAGTAGGTCCTGTTACATTATATGGATTCATACTATCCCTCCTTATTTAATTATCACTCATAGAGATTATCGAGCATTTGCAATGCCAGCAAATACCTTACCACGTTCACCGTCGATAGTTACCTCTTGACCTTCTAAAGAGTACGTCATGAGCATTTTTAGCACCTAAGATTACAGGAATACCATAGGTAATACCAGCAATAGCACTGTCAGATGTATAACCGTCTTCAACAGCGATAATACCACCTGCACGTTTTAGCAACAGACATCAATTCAGGCTCCATTGTCCCCACCACAAGGATGTCGCCATCTTTGAAGCTTTCATAATTGCCCTTATGATTAGCCGCAATGAAAACATTACCTGTTACGGATTTACGCAAAATACCATTACCAGACAAGAGTACTTGGCCCGCGATGTGAACGCGAATCATATTTGTAGTACCTGTCGCACCAGATGGTACGCCAGCCGTTACCACAACTACGAGATCACCAGACTCGATGGCACCAGTGCCAAGAGCACCTGTAATGGCTTGTTTTACCATTTCATCAGAGTTGATGATTTCATGGCCTTTGATAGCCTCTACGCCCCAGCACAATTGCATGCGGCGAATTGTTTCTTCATGCGGTGTTACAGCAATAATTTTTGCAAGCCGGACGATGCCGAGCCAGTGCTAATTGCAGTATGACCAGATTCAGTACATGTCAAAAATAGCAGCTGCCCCAAGGTTTTTGAGCGATGCGCACGCTTGCTAAACATACAGCACTGGTAGTCGTCATATCCACATCTTGACGAGCACGACTTTTTACTATCGTAAATAGCAGCTTGTTCTGTTACCTCAGCAATACGTGTCATAGTTGTAACTGCCTCTACTGGGTAAGCTCCATTTGCGGTTTCACCAGACAACATGATGGCATCTGTGCCATCTAAGATGGCATTGGCTACGTCACTTGCTTCAGCCCGTGTAGGGACGTGGATTTTTGAATCATGGACTCTAGCATTTGGGTTGCCGTAATAACTGGTTTTACCCTAAGTCGTTACATTTTTTTCGATCATCATCTTTTTGAAGTACCGGTACCTCTTCTGCAGGGAATTTCTACACCGAGGTCACCGCGAGCAACCATGAGTCCGTCTGCTACTTCCAAAGATTTCATCAATATTTTTAACGCCTTCGGCATTTTCAATTTTTGCGATAATCTTAATATCCTTTTGTTCAGACTCAAGAATACGACGGATGGCTACGATATCTTTACCGCGTTGCATGAAGGATGCAGCCACAAAATCTACACCTTGTTGACAGCCAAAGCGCAAGTCCGCTTCGTCCTGTTCAGATACAGGTGGCAAGCTAAGAGCTACACCTGGCACAGCCACGCGTTTACGGTTTGCCGATTTCACCACTGTTTTTGAACAGTAGTAATGATGTTATTACCCTTCGATGGCATCGATAGTGAAAGTGTTACAAGGCCATCGGCCAATAAAATTTTGTCCCCTACGGACACATCGCCTACAAGACCTTTGTGGTTAACAGAGCTAATCTCTTTTGTGCCTTCCACATCATCGGTAGTCAACGTAAATTGTTGACCTGCCTCAAGGAATACCTTGCCCTCTTTAAATAGAGCCGAGGCGAACCTCAGGGACCTTTTCGTATCGAGCAATAAATGCGATTGGTTTATTAACAATCATCGCCGCATCACGCACCATTTGCATGCGCTCTGCTTGCTCTTCATGAGATCCGTGAGAGAAATTAAAACGAGCCACGTTCATGCCCGCTCGCATCATATCTTCTAAAAATACCAAATTTATCCGTTCCCGGACCTACAGTACATACGATTTTTTTGTACGTTTCATCTTTCCTCCTATGAAAGCAATTTCTATATTGAATCTTTCACTTCTTATTATAGTAATGTTGGTGAAAGCTATTTATTATTGCACCTCTACGGAGCCATCACCTAAGATAGCTTCAATAGCCTTGATGGATTCATCGCTAGGGATCAAAGCACATGTTTCGGTGGCAAGTTAATGCGCTTCCGTTGACGGTGCAAATATAGTGATGTTGGCACAGAGCCTGCGGTGTTTGTTAACAGCCGTTTTAAGGCTTCACTATTTTCTGGTGTGTCATATTGGCTATAAATATGAATAGCCACATGCTTAGCCTGACTATAGTTTACCTTTAATGGCATAATGCGGTCTGCAATAATTTGCACACCCTTTTCATCCGCATCAACGCGGCCTTTTACCTTAACAATCATATCGACCGCAAGGAACTGTTGACTTTGACTAAAGACCTTAGGGAATGCCACTACGTGAGCTGCACCAGAATAATCTTCGATACGAAGAATGGACATAACCTCATTTCGTCTCGTCATGCGGTCCGTCTTATTTTCGATCAAGCCTCCAAAGGTTATTGTTTGACCGTCATATTGCTCTGGATTTTCTACGAGAGCCCCTAGTTCAAATAGGCCCTCTAGCTCCTTCGCATAGCCTTGCAATGGATGGCCTGTAATGTAAAAGTCCTGTATATTCCTTTTCATCCTTTAATTTATCGTCTTCCGATAAATCCTCCACATTCGGTACAGGGATGAAGTCAACGGACTCCTCTATATCGCCAAAGAGACTCATAGTGCCCATAGCGGCATCCTTTTGCTCTTTAGCACCTACGGCTTGAGCACTTTCATACATGTGCAATAATTGATTTCTATTTTCCTTGAAACCATCCATGGCTCCGCATCGAATAAGACTTTCAAGAAGTCGTTTATTAACAACCTTGTTGTCCACGCGTTTACAGAAATCTACGATATCCGTATAGAGGCCGTGCTCATTGCGCTCACGAATCAAGCGATCAATGGCATTATCCCCTACGTTCTTGATGCCTCCAAGGCCGAAGCGAATGGCATCACCTTGCACGGCGAAGCTGCGTTCAGAATAGTTAATATCTGGACCGAGTACCTTAACATTATGCTTCTTGCAGGCATTGATGTAGTACGTCAATTTCTGCATATTTTGCATGAAGCTAGTCATGGTAGCAGCCATGAATTCAGGGAAATAGTGGGCTTTCAAATACGCCGTTTGGTATGCGATATACGCATAAGCCGCACTATGTGATTTATTAAAGCCATAGCCTGCGAAGTATACGAGCAAGTCAAATACTTCATTCGCGATGGACTCTTCTATACCATTATTTATGGAACCTTGAATAAAGGACTCGCGCTGCGCCTTTAGAACAGATTCCTTTTTCTTACCCATAGCGCGGCGCATCAAGTCCGCTTGACCAAGGGAGAACCCGCCCATGGCGGATGCAATCTGCATAACCTGTTCTTGGTACAAGATTACACCAAAGGTATCCTTTAGAATTGGTTCCAAGATAGGATGTAAATAGGTAACCTCTTTTTTTCCATGACGTCGGTCGATAAAGTCCGCCACCATGCCAGACCCCAATGGGCCTGGACGGTATAAGGCAACCAATGGAATTAAGTCCTCAAAATGTTCAGGTTTAAGGTCCATAACGAGCTTTGTGATACCTTCTGATTCGAGCTGGAATACACCAGAGGTGTCGCCTTTTGTGAGGATATCACAAGCCGCCTTGTCATCTAGTGGTATTGCATCTAAATCGAGGTCGATACCACGGTTCGCCTTGATGAGCTTTAAGGCATCCCCCATAACCGTCAAGGTACGGAGACCCAAGAAGTCCATTTTTAAAAGGCCCAATTCCTCGATGTTATCCTTATCGTACTGCGTTACAAAGCCATCATCATTGGCATTTTGTACTGGTACGTGGTCATCTAGAGGGATCCGCGGAAATTACGACGCCCGCCGCATGAGTGGACGAATTTCGCGCTATGCCTTCTAGCTTTTTACCAAAATCAAATAATTCTTTAACATTTGGATCAGCTTCGTATAACGCTTTTAACTCTTTCCCTTGTAGCGCCTTATCTAAGGTAATCCCAAGTTCATTGGGAATCATCTTAGCAATGCGGTTCACTTCCGCCAGTGGTAAGTCTAGCACACGACCTACGTCTCGAATTACGGCGCGCGCTGCCTCAGTACCAAAGGTAATAATCTGGGATACACGTTCCTGTCCGTATTTTCGTGTTACATATTCGATGGCTTGGCCACGCTTTTCATAACAGAAGTCAATATCGATATCAGGCATGCTTACCCGCTCTGGATTTAAGAACCGTTCAAAGAGCAAATCGTATTTTAATGGATCAAGGCCTGTAATGCCAAGTAGATAGGCTACTACAGAACCAGCTGCTGAACCACGGCCAGGACCTACTAAGATGTCGTGCTCACGGGCATAGCGTACATAGTCCCATACGATGAGGAAGTAATCCTCAAAGCCCATCGTTCCAATAACATCTAACTCGTAATCGAGGCGTTTTTGTAACTCTTCAGAGGTCTCCCCATAGAGGCGAGGAATTTCTCGTTCACAAACCTTACGCAAATAGGTCTTAGACGTTTCCCCTTCTGGCACATCAAAGTGCGGCAAATGATGTTCATCAAAATTAAACTCTACATTACAGCGGTCTGCAATTTTTAAGGTGTTTTCCATGGCCCCAGGAATATGTCCAAATAGCTCTGCCATCTCATCCCCAGATTTTAGATAGAACTCATCATTTGGGAATTTTAAACGGTCCACTTCGGCACGACGACGACCTGTAGAAATACATACCTTAATATCCTGCGCGTCTGCATCCTCTTTTAAAACATAGTGGAAGTCATTAGACGCTACGATGCCAAGGCCGTATTCCTTGCTGAGCTTAATGAGCTCCTCTTGGGCCTTTGCCTCCTCTGGCAAGCCATGATTTTGGATTTCTAAGAAGAAATTATCCTTGCCGTACGTCTCGATATACCATTCAATGGATCGCTTGGCACCTTCCATATTATCTTGCAAAATATACTGAGGGATTTCCCCTTGAATACAAGCACTGAGGGCAATTATGCCTTTACTGTATTGGCGCAATAAATCGCGGTCTGCACGAGGCTTATAATTAAACCCTTCAGTAGAGGCTTTCGACACGATTTTTACTAGATTTCGATACCCTTCCATGGTCTCAGCTAACAGAATGAGATGTTTTAATCGTTCACGGCTGCGACCTTCCTGCTTATCAAGACGACTACCTTCTGTGACATATACTTCACACCCAATAATCGGTTTGACACCTTGGGACACACATTCCTTATAAAAATAAATGGCTGCGTACATATTGCCGTGATCTGTAATGGCAAGGGCCGGCTGATTTAACTCCTTCGCACGACGTACCATGTCAGGCAAACGACTGATACCGTCCAGCAAACTAAACTCTGTATGACTATGTAAATGTACAAATGGCTGCATGGTACACCTCCTTTAAGGGCGATGAGCAAAATACACGTTCAATGACTTCTTACGAGCCTTCCAATCTGGCAAAAACTGTGCTACTAGATTGTGAAAGTTCTTAGAATGGTCTAAATATTTAAAATGAGCAAACTCATGAATCATAACGTACTCAATATACGCCTGTGGCCCCTCTAATAAGCGAGTATTCATCTTGATGAGCTGCTTTGCTGGCGTACAAGAACCCCAACGACTCTTCATACGCTGCTGTTTTATGGTTGGCATAGTACATCAATACCTTGCTTGTGGTAGCGTTGATACACGACCTTTGCCCAATGGACAAAGACCTTCTCCCCTAAATTACGCCAATAACTTTGCATTAATTTATGCTTAGCCTCAAAGGTAGTACCACGAGGTACCACCATAGTAAGGATGGCTTTTCCGTCAAAGCCAATATGAGGCTTTCCGTCCTGCTCAACTAGGCGCAACGTAACGGGAATGCCAAGGATTGATAAGCTTTCACCATTTACATACTGCAACGCATCGACGCGCTTGGCATTCAATGCATCAATCTTATAACGAGCTCGCTCAATGAAGGGCATATTCTCGATAACAAACTTGTCCACCCTATAATCCGGCACATAGGCATTCGCCGACACATGGATCACACCATCCTTTGTAATGCGCATGTTCATGTTCTTCACACGCTTGATGGTTAACTCATATTCAATTCTGTCGCCATTATAGGTAATAGACCTAGTTGTTGAAGTATTCATACCTTTTATTTTATCATAAAACACTCATAAAATCGTAAAATTCTGGTGATTTTAATAGGAATTATTCGATATAGGTAAAATGATAAAAAAATAACAGATAGCTGATTTGATATGTACCCCTTTACTGGACAACCAGTAAAGGGGGTACATATCAAAAAAATAATACCTACTACTATTAAACAAGAAAGAACTATTCTCTCAAGCCATTTTTTTGAGTTTTTCCTATCTTCATGAAGGTCTATTACCTTATTTCATCTATCTTTTTCTAATTTAACGATTATAAACTTATTCTTTATATCTCTTATAAGTTCAATTTCCATCTTATCATCAAAATCATATCCTATAAGGTGACTCTTGTTGACTTCATACCATTTATCTTTTCTTCTGAATACATATTCGTAACTGATTACAACGTAACACCTTCATATATGTTTTTAAAAATATTTATCTGACAGTCTCTACCTATAACATAACGCTCTCCACTTACTTTATACATCAATATACTTGTTAACTTTTGCTCATATGCTTCTAACAAACCTTATAGCTTAATTTTTCTAAAAAACAATCATAAGTATATAAACAACTCAATAATCTTCTAGAATCTATAATCCCAAGTCTATAAACTTCCCTGAAACTTTGATCTGCCAAAACATCCCTTTAGTGGCTTTTAAATCAATGCCTATTTCTAACTTGTCAGAACTCACATCATAAAATGGTAATAATAGCTGTAATGATGCTAATTTTGCTTTCATAGCAATTAAATCTTTACTTAATTGCCCCGATATATTAGTATCAGCTATCTCCTGTAAATTGGAAATACATGTTTGAAAATCTTCATTCTGAATACGTTCACACGTATATATTTCAGACAAATAGGACTGTTTAATACAACTTAAGATTGATTCAGAAATGAATTCAGGTTTTTGTAAGACTTCATACAATCCTAACAAAAACAACGCCCAAAATATCTCCTCTACATAATCGGTAAAGAAATAGATACCGAACTTATTTTCATCATGTGTAGAAATCTTTAACGCCTCAGATAAAGTATCCCCCTCTAACTCCCGTTCTATTAAAGCAATCCAACTACTGCATTCAATATCATCTAACGTATCATTTAATGCTGGTATAGGGATTCTACGAGCCATCCACTCATCAACATCCTCTAAACTCATCCCATCTCCAATTATATTTAACAGTTTATCGGACAGATGTGCTTTTCTACACATTAAACGAATTAACATACTAAATATGTAATATTCTAGAATGGTCAAATCAATATAATTTCGTCTATACGCCTTAACAGCCCCCAATATAAAGACCATTAAAAAAATGTATCTAAACTTTTTTTATTTTTTTAAAAATAAATCATATTTATACCTCTATACACTAATTTATTCTAGCTTTTTAATCTATAGGGTTCATCATTAACCTTTTTACTTAGTGAATTATAATAGTCCATTATCCATTAGTAACCCCAATAAGGTAAATATTGCAAAAAAACAAAAAGGATACTTAAAATAATCCGTACTATACGTCTCACTATAGGCTTAGCTAGAGTGAATGACTCTACACTATCATGATTACCAATCAACTCAGGAATACAAATAAATGCAATAGTAAGACCTATAGCCTGAATTGTATCTTTAACCTCATAATTTGTATTATATAAATTTAGTAAAGAATCAAAAAAACTCCATTTATATACTGAATCTCCTTATAGTTTCGATAATACATAATAAATACAAACTTTAAATTATCGGTCTTTTTCTAATATAACGATTATAGCCTTAGTATTTATATCTCGTATAATTTCAATTTCAATCTTATCATCTAGATCATAGCCTATGAGATGCCGCTTTTTTACTTCACGCCATGTTATATGTTCTTCTGAAAGTATATCCTTTACTGTTTCCAAAGTAATACCTTCATATGTATTTTTTTAAAAAAATATATCTGTCCATTTCTACCTGTAGCAAAGTGCTCTTCACTTACTTTATACGCAGATATACCTACTAACTTTTGTTCATATACTGTTAGTTTTTGTATTTGCTCCGGCCTTTTAATATACGCATGTAGAGAAACAAATCCCATTAAGAAGAATCCAAACAAGATAAACCCTATATAAAAATTTAACTGTAAAAGGTGCTCGATTCAATATAGATTTTACACCGCTCCATACTTTCATAATGTCTCCTATAAGACCAGTAAATATTTAATCCGCTTCTATATTTCAATTATATATTAAACCAACTTATATCACCAACGGATATTTTAATATTGTTATCTTTTATTTATTTTTATATTTAGCTTTAATAAAGAATACTAAAGCTTGAGCTTGATCATTTATATTATGGCAATACAAAAGCACCAACTAATAAGGAAGCTCTTACGTATCGTATAGATTTCCCAATAGATGGTGCTTTTTATAATTCAGCTAATTAAGTTGTTCTAATAAACATGTCCTACACAAATACAAAGTTTGTAATAAAACTACTTTATATTCCGTCGTGCTGCTAGGCTACCAGCGCTACTAGCTAGTCCCGCTCGATTGATATGTGGGTTCCCATGTTTGTACGTTTTTGGCTTGCTACTTTTATCTTCTACCTTTGATTTCTCAAATTTAGTAAATAGATTGTCTAGCTCGCGCAAGAGCGCACGTTTTTGTGAGTCTTTCAACTCGAATACTTCACCTTTATAGGCGATGTATTTATTTTTGAGTACAGGACTGAGATCATAGATGGGCTCGTGTTGTTCTCCATTTACATCTAGCAGCTCATCCAAGGTCAATCCATAATAGCGAGACAGGGCACAGAGTGTATCTAAATCTGGTTCGCGATACCCTGTTTCGTAATTTGAAAGCGCCGCATTACTGATACCTACGGCCTTTGCTACTTCGATTTGGCTTTTGCCCATGCGCACGCGAGCACGCTTTAAGTTCTTGTAAAACTGCATGTTCATCACCTACATCGATACATAAACAACTACAAACTATATACTTTTATAATAATGTATCACTGATTTTTATAGTAGTGTATCACTAATCTTTATAGTAGTGTATCACTGATTTTTTTGAAAGCTTCATCAGCTACAGCTAATGTCCGTTCGATTTCACTGCTCTTGTGGCAGATAGATACGAAGTTACTTTCATAAGGGCTTGGCGCATAGTAGATACCATGGCTCAAGTTATGGTGGAAGAACATTTTGAATTGTTCTTCGTTGCAAGATGCTGCATCATCAAAGTTCTTAACTGGTTTATCAGTGAAGAAGATAGTGAACATGGAGCCTACCCGTTGTACTACAACAGGCACATTGTATTGAGCTGCCAAGCGTTCAAAGCCTTCACAAAGGGCAATAGTTGCGTCTTCAACTTGTTTAAAGATAGTTGGATCCCGTTGCAAAATGGAAAGCGTTGCCAAACCAGAGGTTACGGCAATTGGGTTACCGCTCAATGTACCAGCTTGATAAATAGGACCAGCTGGTGCAATTTGGTTCATAATCTCACGAGCGCCGCCAAATACAGCAAGTGGCATGCCACCACCAACGATTTTACCAAGGCAAGTAAGATCTGGTTTAATATTGTAACGTTTTTGAGCACCGCCGCTGCTAGCGCGGAAACCACACATAACTTCGTCAAAGATCAATAATGCACCGTGAGCTTTAGTCACTTCGCGCAAGGTTTCAAGGAATCCTGGTTCAGGAGGCACACAGCCCATGTTACCCGCTACAGGTTCTACGATGATAGCCGCAATAGTATCACCAATCTCGTCGAATAACTTGCGAACCGCATCAGAGTCATTGTACGGTAAGGTTATGGTGTTTTCTGCTACGCCTTGAGGAACACCAGGGCTATCTGGTACGCCAAAGGTAGCAAGACCAGAGCCAGCTTTCACCAAAAGCGCATCACTATGACCATGATAACAACCAACGAATTTTACGATACGATCGCGACCAGTATAACCACGAGCTACACGCAAGGCACTCATAGTTGCCTCTGTACCAGAGTTAACGAGGCGAATAACCTCCATAGATGGCATAAAGGCTTGTACCTTTTTCGCCAATTCTGTTTCTAGTAATGTAGGCGCACCATAGCTAGTGCCGCGAGGAATTGCTTCTTGTAGGCTTGCAATAACCTCAGGGTTCGCATGGCCCAAAATCATAGGACCCCAGCTCAACACATAGTCGATGTATTCGTTGTTGTCGATATCATAAATACGGCTACCGCTAGCACTGCTGATAAACGGAGGATTAGAACCTACACTGCGGTAGGAACGAACCGGACTATTTACGCCGCCTGGCATATAACGTTTAGCCTCTTCAAAGGCCTTTTCAGATTTACCGAGTTGGAACATAGTTCCTCCTTATTGTTGTAACCATTTAGCAATATCTAAGGCATGGTACGTAATGATGATTTTAGCACCAGCACGCTTCATGGAAAGCATTGTTTCCATAACGAGGCGTTCTTCGTCGATGAGACCAGCTGCCGCAGCAGATTTAACCATTGCATATTCGCCAGACACATTGTATACCGCCACAGGTAATTCATAGCGGTCACGTGTTTCACGAACGATATCCAAGTAGGACAATGCTGGTTTAATCATGATAATATCTGCACCTTCAGCGATGTCGAGTTCGATTTCTCTGAAAGCTTCCAAGCGATTAGCTGGGTCCATTTGATAGGATTTGCGGTCCCCAAATTTAGTGCAGAGTTAACGGCACCACGGAACGGACCATAGTAAGCGGATGCGTATTTTGCAGCATAGCTCATAATAGATACATTAGTATAACCTGCCGCATCAAGGGCTTCACGGATAGCACCTACACGGCCATCCATCATATCGGATGGAGCCACCATATGGGCGCCTGCTTCTGCTTGACTTACCGCTACTTTACAAAGCAATGGCAATGTTTCATCATTTAAGATTTCATGATCATCAATCATGCCACAATGGCCTGTTGTTGTATATTGGCACAAGCAAACATCAGCTACCACCAATAGGTTGGGCACAGCTGCACGGATAGCTTTAATAGCTTGTTGTACAGGTTGGGACATATCCCATGCAGAGGAACCTTGTTCGTCCTTATATGTAGGAATACCGAAGATTTCTACCCCAAGAATACCAAGATCATATACCTCTTGAGCCATTTTTACAGCTTCATCAACGGATAAGTGGTATTGGCCTGGCAACGTATCGATTTCTTTTTTGATACCTTCACCAGGAACGATAAATAGTGGATAAATTAAATCAGTTACGTCGAGTGTCGTTTCGCGTACCAAATCACGCATTTCTGGATTGATACGCAAGCGGCGAGGACGGTATGTTAAATCGTACATGTAATCCTCCTAAATGTCCTTTACAATAGCATTTACCAAGCCATCAGTTGTATATACATCGCTGATGACAGCAGGTTTAAGACCTGCACTCATAGCTGTAGCAGCTGTGATAGGTCCAATGCAAGCAATCTTAGTATTGCCTAATAGTTTCAATGCATCATCGCCCAACAATTGAATTGTATTGGTTACTGTAGAGGAACTTGTAAACGTAATATAGTCTACAGTACCTGCAGTTAATGCATTTACTAATGCTTCTTGTTGAGTTGTATCTTGTGTCGTTTCATATAAACGCAAAATATCTACATCTATATCATGATGACGCAAAGAGCGTGGAATTACGTCGCGCGCTACTTTTGGTTGAATCAAGAGTACGGAGTCCCCTGCTTTGAGCTCTTCTTCAAGAGCCTTTACAGCAGATTCAGCTTTGTAGTCTACAGGAATAATATCTGGTACGATGCCGTATTTTTGAAGTTCACGAGCTGTAGCACAGCCGATAGCGGCCACTTTAGAATTACCTAATGCACGTGTATCCTTGCCTTCTTTGTAAAGAGCATCAAAGAAGTAACGAACACCCTTCACCAGAAGTGAATACGATGCATTGGTATTGTTTTGTATTATTGATAATGCGTTTATCTTCATCAAACAACTCCAATGCAGATGTTTTTAATCGCTGCCGCTTCTACTACATTAGCACCTTGAGCTTCTAATTTTTCGCGGAATGCACTAGCTTGGGAGCGAGCGCGTGTAACTACAATAGTTTTGCCGAATAAAGGTTTATTATCGAACCATTGTAATTTTTCACGAAGGTTAACTACATCGCCTACTACAATGATAGCAGGCGCTTTTAGTTGTGCCTTTTTCTACGTCTTCTACTACATGTTCAAGGGTAGATACGAGAACTTCTTGAACTGTTTTTTTGTACCCCAACGAACAAGCGCTACTGGTGTAGAAGCTGGGCGTCCATGAGCCATCAATTTTTTTCTGCAATAGTAGGTAAATTGCCAACACCCATTACAAAGCAAAGTGTATCAACGGCTGTAGCAAGGCCTTCCCAATGAATACCAGATACGGCTTTTAGTTGGATCCTCATGACCGGTTACAACAGCAAAGGATGTAGCCATAGCGCGTTGTGTTACAGGAATACCTGCATAAGCAGGGGCTGCAATTGGAGATGTTACGCCTGGTACGAATTCAAATGGTACACCAGCTTCCCCAAGAGCCATCGCCTCTTCACCACCGCGACCGAATACAAGTGGGTCGCCGCCTTTTTAAGCGCGCTACGATTTTTTTCCTTCTTTACCTTTTTTTGTACTAATAACTCGTTGATTTCCCATTGGTGCATTGTGTGATCTTTACATTGTTTACCAGCGTAAATCAACTCTGCATCTGGGCGAGCCCATTCTAACAAATGAGCATCTGCTAAATAGTCATATACAATTACATCTGCTTTTTCAATGCATTCGCGACCTTTTACAGTAATGAGTTTAACATCGCCAGGGCCTGCACCGATTAGATATACCATACCTGTCATTTTATGATTCCTTCCTCTATGAGAGCATCCACAATATGTTTGCCCCCTTCTTCATATAAGGCTTTTCGCAAGATTTTTACCAAGAATTTCAGCTTTTTTTGCTGGGCCAGAAATTTCTCCTTCGTATACCGTTTTACCGTCGAGGGAGGCAATCATGGCCTTTAAGGTCAATTGACCTTTATTAATAGTACCATGTACCCCCATCGGCACTTGGCAACCACCATTTAACTGACGCAAGAAGCCGCGTTCCCCTTCAACAGCATAGCGCGTAGCTTCATCGTTAATAGGAGCTAGCATTTCAAGCATTTCCGTATCGTCAGCACGACACTCGATAGCAAGTGCCCCTTGACCAACAGCAGGAATCATTTCATCGGCTTTAAATACTTGGGTGATTTGATCATCTAAGCCCAACCGTTTAAGACCGGCTTGTGCCAAGATAACGCCATCTAGTTTTTCTGTTTCAATCTTACTCAAACGAGTTTGTACATTACCGCGGATAACCTCGACCTTAAGGTCTGGACGGACATGCAATAATTGCGCTTGACGGCGCAAGCTACTTGTACCGACGCGAGCACCTTCAGGCAATTTATCTAATGTTTTATACATAGGGCTTACGAGTGCATCGTAAGGCACTTCACGAGCAGAGATAGCACCTAGAGTAAGTCCTTCTGGCAACTCTGTAGGCATATCTTTCAAGCTATGTACGGCGATATCAATGTCGCCTTTATGCATGGCCTCTTCTAATTCAGCTGTAAACAAACCTTTACCACCAACTTGAGCCAGTGGTTTTTCCAAGATACGGTCCCCTTTTGTATTAAAGTGAACTAGCTCGACCGTAATGTTTGGGTACAGACGTTGTAACTCTGCACTAATATGTTCAGCCTGCCATAGGGCAAGGGCACTTTTTCGCGTGCCGATTCGAATATGGTCTCTCATGGCCTTAGCCTTCTTTCTCAAGATTAAACATATCTTTGAATAAATCCCAGTACAAACCTTCTTCCTCTGTACCAGCGATTTCGTTAAAGTGAATCATCGGTTCACGCAACATTTTGCGGATGATCATGCGACTCATAGAGTCCATAATACGACGCTCCTTATTGGAAATATCAGGCAATTTCGCTAATGCGCGATGTAACTCACGACGGCGAATGCGCTCTGCTTTTTCCGTGAGCAATGCCATCATAGGGCGCACCGTTAAATAGCTCAATTTGTCTAATAGTTCTTCAATAGCTTCGTGAATGATAGGCTCTGCACGACGAGCTTCCTCTTCGCGCTGCGCCTTATTCTCTTCGACTACACTTTCAAGGGAGTCGATATTGAATAAATAAATACCATCCATATCTGCTACAGCAGGATCGATATCACGAGGTACCGCAATATCAATCATAACAATAGGCTCACCCTTGCGAAGGGAGATAATTTTCTTTGCTTCACGTTCAGTAATAATATAGTGTGGCGCCCCTGTAGATGTGATGAGGATATCCGCATCTTTAGCGTAATCTACAAAGTTATCTAGCTTAACAGCTTTACCATTAAAACGCTCAGCTAAAGCCTCTGCCTTGGTAAAGGTTCTATTAGATACAAAAATCGTTTTTACGCCCTTTGCTTGTAAGTGCGTTGCAGTCAACTCACTCATAGTACCGGCCCCTAAGATGAGTACAGTCGCTTCAGGCAATGGCTTATCTAAGCTGTCCTCAGCTAGGTTAACAGCGGTGTAACTAACGGATACAGGCGTATTAGCAATGCCTGTGTTCGTCCGTACCTTTTTACCAACGCTGATAGCACGTTGAAATAAAATATTGAAAATTGTGCCTGTGCAACCTGCGCTGTAAGCTTGGATATAAGCCCCTTTTAATTGGCTTAAGATTTGACCTTCCCCCAACACAAGGGAATCAAGACTTGCAGATACGCGGAATAGATGTTCAATGCAATCGCGCTCTTCATAGAAGAAAAAGGCATCTTCATCGATGTGGTCGGCACCTTTTAAATCCTTTAACACCGCCAACATATATTCTTTAGGGAACTCTACACCTTCTAAGCCGCGTAAATTTCGGTTCTATTGCAAGTAGACAAAATAACGCATTCTGCTACACAGTCAAATTCATAGAGGCGGTTCAGTGCTGAAGCAACCTCGTCCTTATCAAACGAGAAACGTTCACGCACCTCAACAGCGGCACTTCTATGATTTAGACCTAATACCACTAATTTCATGGGCAAGTTTCTCCTCTATAGTCCTCCACTCTCCCTTGAGAATGGCTTCAAAAGTTTCTACAGTCAGATGGTTTCGCCAAAATTTCTGTCGAGCCTCTGGAGTAGGAAGTAGTAACTTTACTTCTTCTCTAAATATTTTAAGTCTAGGCATAGCCTTTTGCAACTGACCATAACGATTCATCATATCTTGTTTTACGAGGCGATTAATACGAGGCCCTACATTATTAGCGCTAATAGCGATATGAAGATCGCCTAATTCAAGGGACGAAGGTACAGTAAATCTGCACGCCCTAGGGTCATCACTGCGATTAGTCCAAACGCGGTGTTTTTTCCCCATCTCATACAACGTATCGTTTAATTCGCCATTATCTGTGCAGATAAAGAACAAACTGCTCGTTATAATGTGGTGTTCATCGTCCATTGTGAAAGCACGGTCGTACCAAATGATACGATTATCCTTTGCCCATTGGCAAATCCTATCTGTTACAGTGGGAGCGATTACGACAATGTTGCACGGCTCATCAATAAAGAGCTGTATTCGTCGCTCTGCTACCTCTCCGCCGCCTACGAATAGGATTGTATCTTCTGTTGTAGGTTGAAATGTTATGGATACCATGGTTGTCCTACTATATGTAAAAAAATCGGCTTGATGGTCAAGCCGATTTTCAATTGCCTACATGAATCGTTTCAGATATACGCCGATACGCCCCTTACGAGATGTACCTGTAATGGCTTCTACCTTCATTCGGCCACGACCACGCATAGAAATCACATCCCCTTCTTTAACTTCTTGGGATGCACCCTTAGCTGGTTGCCAGTTTACTTGCAATAATCCTGCATTTATAGCGCTTACCAATTTAGTACGAGACACGCTAAAACCAGAACTTGCCACCGCATCTAAGCGCAAAGAAGCAACTGTAGTGCGGACTTCTTTAATTTTTTCTTCTTTTGGTGCAATATCTGATAAGTCAATAGCCTCTACAGATACGGAAACCATAGCGATTTTTGTGAAGTTTTGGATTACAAAGTCTGCTACGCTTTCATCCACCAAAATTTGAGCGCCCCCTTGTTGAACGATAACGTCCCCAAATTTGGAGCGATCAATGCCGAGCCCCATCAAGGAGCCAAGCACATCGCGATGGGTAAGCAATCGGAACCGTGGGTCCCAATTTACCTTAAGGGCTCGAATACCCATATCCACAGTACCATTAAAGTCGCTATCTACAAAGGCGATGCGGATACGTTCCGCCCCTTCATAGCCACCGTCTGTCTTAACGATAAGCTGTGGGTAGTTAGCCTTGATTGCGTCTGCAATGACAAGACCTGCAGGGCTCGTAAAGTCCGCCACGCGATAGGGGCGACCTTTTACAACCTGCTCAGCCAAGTCAAGCATGCGACGAGCTTCCTCACCGCTGCCACTGGCTTCAAAATATCGTATTAATTTACTAGTATCTGCCAAATTATTTCCCCAATTCATTCGACCGAGCAAGACATGCTACTACGCCGTCTTGGAGAGCACTGCGAAGTCCACCTTTTTCCATGGCACCAATACCGGCAATGGTCGTGCCACCTGGACTTGTTACTTGATCTCGTAATACTGCTGGATGATTGCCACTTTCAAGAGCCATCTTGCCAGCACCATACATCGTTTGAGCCGCTGCCTTGATTGCCAAGTGACGAGGCAATCCAATGCGAACGCCCGCATCAGCTAAAGCATCAAGAATGACGAACATATAGCCAGGGCCCGCACCAGATAGTGCACCTAAGCGATCTAAATCAGCTTCGCTTACCACGGCCACTTCGCCGACAGCCTCAAACAAGGCTTGTATAGCGCGACCTAAGTCTGTATTTACATCATCCCCTGCAAGAGCCGTCATGCCTACACCGATAGAAGCCGGTGTATTTGGCATAGCTCTAAACCAGTTAGCTTGCGGAATCGCTGTATCTAGAGTATCTAAGGTGATACCTGCAGCAACGGAAATCATAACAGTCCCATAAGGTACTTCTTTTAACGTCTCTAATACAGATGGTAACACTTGTGGTTTTACGGCCAACAAAATCGTATTGTACTCGTTTACATTAGGCAATGTAGTAAAACCTACTACACCAAGCTCCTCTGTAAGAGCCTTACATTGTTCTTCGCGACGTACTAGAATGTGCGTATCACTTGCTTTCAACACGCCATGCTGTAATGCACCGCGCAATAAAGCGCCCCCCATCGAGCCAACGCCAATACATAAGGTTTTACCTAACATCGTTGTCACCACCGTTTATAGAGAAATTATTTGTTTTCCCAAGCGTATTCGTTTTGCTCAGTTTTGTTACTTTCATTATCAGAATAATCAATGGAAATATTTACAGGTACGCACATGAAAATGTCCTTACCCACCTTTTCCAATTTACCATCCAATGCAAAAGTCGCACCAGATACGAAGTCCACAATACGTGCTGCTTCATGAGGATCTGTATTTTCAAAGTTAATCAATACAGGACGCATGTCGCGTAATTGATGTGTAATATTTTCAGAATCTTCAAATACTTTTGGTTCAATTACAACTACTTTCATAGCTGTTGGACGTTGTGTCATCGTAGATTGGCCTCCTACCTTGCGTGGATGAAATTCAGATGCGCCGGATACTGGAGCTACTGGAGCTACTGGTGTAGGTTCCGCTTCGTATTCCTCTTCATCTTCATAGTCATAATCATCATATTCATAGTCATCATCATTTTTGCCTAAGAATAAGTTTTTTGCTTTGTCTAAATAATCTCCCAATGCCATTTGGATTTCCTCCTAATACATAACGCTACCGATTACTAGGCAACCCGAGCCTTAATAATACACACGTTCCCCAAAAATTGCTGTGCCTACACGAACGATGTTAGCCCCTTCTTCTAAAGCGACTTCAAAGTCGTGAGTCATCCCCATAGATAAATATTGAATCTGCCCTTCTTCAAAGTAGCCCTTCATATCCTCATACAAGGCGTTTGCTACGCGGAAGATTGGACGTGCTTCCTCTGGATCATCGAAAAATGGTGCCATACACATTAAGCCCCGAACACGGACATGAGGTAATGTCTTTGCATAGTCTCGTATTTCTGGAAACTCTTCAACGGTCATGCCTGTTTTAGATGCTTCACGAGCTACATTAAGTTGCAATAACACATCTTGCACCTTATCGTGCTTGGCTGCAACCTTTTCGATTTCATCTAATAATTTACGGCTGTCTACAGAATGAATTAAATCAAACATAGGCACCGCTTGACGCACCTTATTGACCTGTAAATGACCAATCAAGTGCCATGTTAATTCTGGCCCTTTATAGGTGAGCTGTTTTTCTTTAGCCTCTTGTACTCGGTTTTCACCCACATGAGTTACACCGAGACGCGCTACCTCTTCCACCGCCGATACGGGATGGTTCTTGGTAACCGCTACCAATAATGCTGTATCTACGCGACCAACGCGCGCCATAGCATCCGCCATGCGCTGCTGTATAGCGTGTAGGGATTCTTCAATCATGTGATTCCCCTTCAATCTATATTTAAAAACCATAAAATATATTTGTATAGACTATTCTATTATATAGTATTTAGTATTGATTGTACATCATTTAGGTCTTATAAAGCCTATAAATCTATGTATGTATATACTACCGTTCTTGTAGCATACTAAACAAAGCCATGCGACCTGTTTTACCAGATTCTCGACGATAGGAATAACAATCTCTATCTGTTACTGTATCGGTACCGCCAATAGCGATATTTTCTTTAGGTACACCATTCACCATAAGTCCTTCGGCGATAAAGTTCCATAAGTTGATATAGGCTTTATCTAGTTTATCACCTGGATAGTTTACAACATCAGCCACACTACGGTCGGTCATACCACGCCAAGCTAATTCAAAACGTTTTCCTAACTCTACATCGACTTCAAAGGATTCTGGCCCAATGCTAGATCCAAGATAGATATAACAATCTTTGAACTCCGTACCATAAGCCTCTTTCATAGATTCAATAGTAAGAACTGGCAAATGTCCTATCGCTCCCCGCCAGCCTGCATGTACCGTAGCGATAGCGTGATGCTTAGCATCATAAATACCTACAGCTACACAATCAGCAGTAAATAAAAATAGTGGTACATTCGGTAATTTTGTAAATACAGCATCACAATCGGCTATAGCTGTATCCTCTCCAAAGGCACCTGCCCCTATGAGGCCTTCTGTGATTTCCACAGCCTTTAAACCATGTACTTGATTACCACAAGAGATTCGCTCTGGTTCAACACCTAAATATTCAGCAACAATAGCACGGTTTTCACGAACATACTTAGGCTCATCCCCTACGTGAAATGCTAAATTTAGTGATTTATAGGGCTCTTGAGATACACCACCATGACGGTACGTATCACCTATTGTAATAGGAAAACGATCTGCCCAATTAGGAGTTTCATAAGACCAGGTACCATGAGGTCCTTTAACATCTATACGTTTTACAGATTGATTCATAAGTGCCTCCTATTTACATACACCACATCGCTTACAGCCTTGTACACATGGTGGTGTATACGCTTCATCGACGGATCGCTTCCATTCCATTTCAAGATATCCTTCGTCCATACCATATCGAGATGGCTCCACGGCAAGAATTCATCAAAGCTGCGTTCACGATAGTTCATATCGTCCATATCGAGGCCTGCTGCCTTCATTTCAGACTTAAAAGACTTACTACCACGATCTGCTGCACAAGCAACAAGTACCGCGCCAAGACGTCGATCTCCACGAGCTAGTACACCTTGAATATACGCCTCTTTTCGGTGATTCAACGAGCACCTCGATACGACGATTCTTTTGCAATGCTTTTTTAATATATTGAAGTTTTTTCTCTACCGTTTTTTGATTATCCATAGCCATCCATTGGAATGGTGTAAAAGGCTTCGGAATAAATGGATTGATACTGAGCGTTAACCGCCCTTTACAGCCTACCTCCGCCATATGGGCTTGCGTCCGTTCTGCCAGACCTACAATTGCTTCAACATCCTCGTCAGTTTCCGTTGGCAACCCAATCATAATGTAGAGTCGCATATGTTGGATACCAGCCTTAGCGGATAAAGTGGCAGCATTTTGTAAATGCTCTTCGCTAATGCCCTTATTGATGACGCGCCGCAATCGTTCACTTCCCGTTTCTGGCGCAATGGTAATCGTCTTTTGCCCACTATCGGCCAAGCCATCTACAACGGCTTGTGTTAAGGAGTCTGCCCGCAAGGATGCGCAAGAATAACGCATATCTTTAGAACGAATATAAGTAACTAACTCATCTACCTCTGGATAATCAGAAATAGCGGCCCCCATAAGGCCTACCTTTTTACCTAATTTCTCTGCTCTATCTACGCCTTCTTTTAATATTTCTAAAGGTCGTACGCGCGGTACACGGAAACAATAGCCGGCCATACAGAATCGACAATGACGACCACAACCACGCGCAACCTCGATGATGTACATAGCGCCAAATTCTGTATAGTTTGTTGCTACTACGGTTTCGCCGCCACTAGTGAGCATTTCAAAGTGACGTTTAATCGTTTTTGGTGCGCCTTCAGCAATATGGTAACCTTTAAATTCGCCGTCGTCGCTGTAAATTGGCACGTACAATGATGGTACATACACGCCAGATATATTCGCTAATTGACGCAAAATAGCATGTCGATCTAGACCCTCCATTTTGCCATCGCGAATGATATCTAGAACGCGACTAACGATACCTTCCCCTTCACCGATGATGAAAGCATCGATAAAGTCTGCAAAAGGCTCTGGATTAAAGGTAGCACATGGGCCACCGGCAATGACGATAGGATCAAATTCTGTGCGGTCTTTCCCCATAATAGGTACGCGTCCATGACGTAACATCAACGGAATATGGAAATAGTCCATTTCAAAGGTTACGTCAAAGGCCACCACATCAAATTGATGCATAGGCCTCTGTGTTTCAACACTCATCAACGGTGTCTTAGTCTTATCGTATGCTTCTAATTCTTTCTTCTCAGGCAAGAAAATGCGTTCACATACGCTATCATTGCGTAAGTTGATTTCCTCATAAATAATGTGCAGACCAAGATTACTCATGCCTACAAAATATGTATTGGGATAGACGATTGCTACCTTTTGCCCTGCATGAGGGTTTACAGTAACCCGACTATCTTCGTCTTTATATAATTCTTGTAATCGATCAATTAAATCTTTACGATTCACTAGTTTCCCTTTCTATATAAGCCCACTATGAATAGTGGGCTTAAAAAATCTACATATTAGATTTTAAAATTTAGATTTCAATGTATTTTTTTAGTAGAAATAGTTTTAGTCTTTAAAGCACTTACAATTTGAGGACGATGTTTTTCTTTTCATACGGATAGATGACTACCTCACCATCTTTGTATTCAGCAATATATACATCTTTTATTTTATACCCTTGCTTTTTCAACCTCTTCTTCAAGCCACTCTTGTTCTTTTTTTCAATTACAGCTAATGTAAAGTGATTAATTTGACCATCATCAATAAGATCAAATTTAATATTTTTCATCACCGAATTGAACAACGCTTAACTGACCATTTTGCTCTAGTACAGCACGTTTTACATCTGTTACATATTGAACACCAGCAGTACGCAATTTCAATTTAAGCTCCGCTGCTTGAATACCATAACGCATACACTCTTTAGTTAATACGTGACCCTTTTTCAATTACAATAACTGGATGACCATCGAGAATGGTTTTGAAGAAACGAAGATTACCTTTTTAAGAATTTAAGAGACATTACAAGGATAGTCCACAAAATGAGGACTAACATAAACTGTAAAATACCAATTTGGTCATTGTAAATAATGGCACCAATAATACCCCCAAGTACATAGTTTTGTAATTGGTCTAACGCAGAGGTTGGTGCTAAATTGCCCTTCCCCATTAAGTTAATTTGTAAAATAATCGCCAAGAGACCTATGGCGAGTTTGGCAAAGACCATCCCATAGACGGCCATAGCTTCTGTCATATGTGGTCCTCCTTATGGTAATACATCCGCTTTATCATGAATTCGGTCTGTAGGACTTACTGTATACACACGAGTGATTGTATAGGTAGTAAATTCAGGATTAAATTGCACCTCATAGTATGCATCGCTAACCTTTAAGATCATACCATTACGAATCTTTAAGGAGTTAACCGCCAGTTGTTCACTTGGTATGGATCGATCAGTACTAAAAGAATGTAGAAATTGAGCCATTCGAGAAGAGTCTTCAGAGTATGTTTTCATTCGGTTATATTCTTGATACTCCAGTCCTAAGAAAAATACTACAATTAAAGACAAAATAACCAATAAATCACGATAGCGATTAGTAAAACCATTTCGCAATACCTGTACACCTAGAACGAGCAATGCTAAAAGAATGGCAACAAAAACGATAAAGCCCCATGTTTGGCCTGTCACAGCCTGACTTTCAACATAGGCCAAAGTGTAAAAATCCATATCGTTCTCCTTTCATATATTACTCTTTATTATATCACAAATAAATATGATAATAACCAACAACGATTTATAAAAAATAGAGCTACCACAATGATAGCTCTATTAAACAGTTTCTATACTAATTTATTTACATTCACGGTACACGATGATATAAGCATGGGTATTCGCTGTAAAACCAGATTCTAATTCTAGTTCAACTTCTAAAACGGCATCGTCAACGTCACCTTTATAATACGCATTACGTTGTTCCGCGGAATAGAAATACATAGCCGCATTATATTCATTACCCTGCTTGTACTGGGAATTGTGATGGTAACAGGCTGTGTTTCAATATTCTTTGTTTTAGTGCCCACATTATCCGTCGTGTAATATACAGCTTCAATGGTGTGTTCACCAGGTGTTACTGCCACAATGACTTGACCATATTGACCAGTTTTATGATCAATAGTAGAAAGGTCCTTACCATCAACCTTTACAGATTTACCATAAATATGAAGAATCGCTTTATTAGCATTCTCTTGAACAAATTGTTGTTCACCGGCTTGTCGTTTCTTATTGAACTTCATAAATACGGCAAACAATATGGCCCAAATAACCACGACAGCCACGATGATAATAATAGTTGTAGAACTCATAGTATCTCTCCTTATACCAAAAATATACTACACTGACTCTACGTTAACTATATCATACGTACTTTTATTACTCAATAAAAAAGCGACCCCAAATGGGGTCGCTTTCAGTAAGCATATGCTTATCAAGAAATTACTACAGTAATCTCTTATTTCAACCAGCTCATCAAGTTGCGAAGTTCTGCACCAACTGGTTCGATTGGATGGTTAGCAGCTGCTTCACGATGTTCTTTAAGGAATTTTTTTGACCATTTTTTTGGAGTCAGCCAAGAATTCGTCAGCGAATTTACCAGATTGGATATCAGCCAAGATTTGTTTCATAGCTTCTTTAGTTTCTGGAGTAATTACGCGAGGACCTGCGTAGTAGTCACCATATTCTGCTGTGTTAGAAATGGAGTTACGCATTTTTTTGGAAACCACCTTCGTAGATAAGGTCTACGATCAATTTCATTTCATGCAAAGCATTCGAAGTAAGCGTTTACAGGTTCATAACCAGCTTCAGTTAATACTTCGAAACCAGTTTTGGATCAATGCAGTTAAACCACCGCACAATACAGCTTGTTCACCGAACAAGTCAGTTTCAGTTTCGGATTTGAAGTTGGTTTCAAGATACCTGCACGGCCACCACCGATACCGGAAGTCCAAGCCAATGCTACTTCTTCAGTATCACCAGATGGGTCTTTTTTTCTACTGCGTACAAGCAAGGAACGCCGGAGCCTTCTTGGTATGTACGACGTACTAAATGACCAGGGCCTTTAGGAGCTACCATGAATACGTTGATATCTTCACGAGGTACGATTTTACCGAAGTGAATGTTGAAGCCGTGAGCGAATGCCAAGTATGCACCTTGTTTTCAAGTTAGGAGCAATATCTTTTTGCATATACGTCTGCTTGTAATTCATCTGGAATCAATACCATAACGATGTCAGCGCCTTTTAACTGCTTCTGCAGTTTCTTTTTACAGGAAGACCTGCTTCTTCTGCAGCTTTTCCAGCTTTTTGGAACCAGCGCGAAGACCAATTGTTACGTCAAAACCGTTTTTCTTTCAAGTTCAATGCATGAGCATGACCTTGGGAACCGTAACCTAAAAACTGTAATTTTTTTGCCTTCCAATTTGCTCAAATTACAATCTTCATCATAATAAACTGTAGTACCTAAAAATTTTTACCTGCCATACTAGACAACCTCCAAAAATATATTCAATAGAATATTTAATATATATACTGTACACAATCTCACAAATAAATGCAAGATTTGTAGTGTATATCGTAATTTATCGAATAGTCAAATAGACTAATCTACAACTTAAATTTGTACCCTTTTTGTATTAAGAAAAAATGAATTCTCCCAATGTTAGTTCTTATTTAACAATAATCCATGGGCGATTTTTTTCTCCCATACAACAGATACATCAATACCAAATACGTCGCTTAGAATTTCATCTGTTAAGATGTCCTGCTTCTTGCCTTTATACACAATGAGACCATCTTTAATAATGGCAACATGTGTAATACTCGGCATAATCTCTTCAATTTGATGAGATACATAAATAAAAGGTTTATGTTCCTCTCGGGCCATATTCTCAACAGTTCTTAAGAATTGCTCACGAGCAGGCAAATCAAGTCCAGAACAAGGCTCATCTAAAATGAGTAAATTTGGATTAGCCATGATAGCACGTGCTAATAAAACACGGCGCTGTTCACCAGCGGACAATGTATGAAATCTATGCCCCTCTAAATAAGATAAGCCAAACTCGGATAATAATTGCATTCCTCGTTCACGTACCTCAGGATCTACCTTTTGATAAATACCAATACTATTAAAAGCACCAGAAATAACAACATCTTCTACGACTTGTTTATCTAATGTGGACTGAAATTGTCCAAGCGCAGAACTAACAAAACCTAATCGTGCCTTGATTTTAGGCCATGCATATTTGCCAAATTCATGACCAAATACGCGTAATAGACCTGTTGTGGGAATCTGATACGCTGGAATCATACTGAGCATTGTCGATTTACCAGCCCCATTAAGACCTAATAAAGCCCAATTTTCCCCTTCTTCAACATGCCAATTAATGCCTTTTAAAATTTCGCGACCTTCGCGACGAAACTTGACGTCTTCATAATGGAGTATTTCACTACTCACACAATCATCTCCTAAATTTTTTCACCACGGCTCATTGCTGTAATGCCAGTTTTGGCAATTTCAAGGACACCATAGGTTTCCATAATTTGAATGAAACCGCGCAATTTTTCTACGCTACCAATTACTTCAATAATCATGGAAGTAGGAGAAATATCGAGCACATTACCACGATATACGTCGGCAATTTGTACAATTTGAGATCGTGTTGCAGCCGTTGCTTTTACCTTAATAAGCATCAATTCACGACATACCACATCATGGTCTTCAAAAACTTTAACCTTTACAACATCAATGAGCTTGTAAATTTGTTTTTGAATTTGATCCAAAATGCGATCATCCGCCTCAACGGTGAGGGTAATACGCGCATAGCCTGGTGTATTAGTAATACCAGATGTCATTTTTGTAACATTAAAGCCACGACGGTTAAAGAGTGCCAATATACGTGCACCAATGCCTGCTGTATTTTTTGCAATCACTAAGACTTGATGTTCTCTCGCCATTATAGCACCCCTTTCTTGCCCATCATCCCGCTTACGGTACCGCCCGCCGGAATCATTGGCAATACATTATCTTCTCTTGCTACACGGCAATCCAAGATGATACTTTCATCAGATGTAATGAAAGATTTAAATTCTTTATTGAAATCATCTACATTATCGATACGAGCAGCTTTCAAATCAAAGGCATCTGCCAATTTTAAGAAATCTGGACTCGTTTCCAAATCAACATAGGAATAACGGCGATCATTAAAGATTTGTTGCCATTGACGAACCATGCCAAGATAACCATTATTGATGATAACAATTTTGATTGGCAAATTATATTGACGAACCATCATTAGTTCTTCAAAGGTCATTTGGAAGCCACCATCACCAACAACGAGGATGACTTGTTTATTGGGAGCCCCCACTTGAGCCCCAATAGCAGCTGGCAAACCATAGCCCATTGTACCTGCACCACCAGATGTAACGATGGTATGCGGTTTTTTATGAGTTAAGAATTGAGCCGCCCACATTTGATGTTGACCTACGTCAGTTACGATAACTGCATCCTCTTTGGCAATCTTATTAAGTTCAGACAAGACGTATTGTGGATGTAATACGCCATCTTTAGATTCAGGAATTACCATAGGGTATTCCGCTTGCCATTCGCGAATTTGAGCAATCCACGGTTCATGAGTTGTAGGCTCTACCAGTGTATTCAATTCGGTTAAGACACGCTTTAAATCACCTACGATTGGTACGTTAATAGTGACGTTCTTATCAATTTCTGCTGGGTCGATATCGATATGAATGATTTTAGCTTTTTTACAGAAGAAATCAGGATGGCCTGTAATGCGGTCGTGGAAACGAATACCTGCAGCAATAACAAGGTCAGCTTCTTCCGTACTATTATTAGCCGCTACAGAGCCATGCATCCCTACCATACCAAGAGCTAACTCATGGTTCCCTGGGAAGCCACCAAGGCCAACTAAGGTATTTGTTACAGGGATTTGAGCTTTTTCTGCCAATTCCTTTAACTCATCCATAGCACCAGATTTCAATACACCAGCACCGGCAATAATAAGAGGGCGCTTTGCATTTTTAATGAGAGTAGCCGCTTTTTTAATTTGCCCTTGGTGACCTTTATAGGTTGGATCATATCCTTCAAGGTGAATCGGAACTTCATATAATTTATTGTATTCCGCCATGGATATTTTTTCTGTTTGAATATCCTTTGGAATATCAATGAGAACAGGACCAGGACGGCCTGTACCAGCAATAAAATATGCTTCTTTAATGATGCGAGGTAAGTCGCGAATATCTTGAACTAGGTAGTTATGTTTGTAATTGGCATTGTAATACCTTGAATATCCGCTTCTTGGAAGGAGTCTTTGCCAATAAATGCACGACCAACCTGACCAGTAATGGCTACCATAGGTACTGAATCCATATACGCAGTCATAATACCTGTTACAAGGTTTGTTGCACCAGGACCAGAGGTAGCAAGACATACACCAACTTTACCGGATACGCGTGCATAACCATCTGCTGCATGTGCTGCACCTTGTTCATGACGAACAAAATAATGTTTAATTTCAGGGAAGCTATAAATTTCATCGTAAATTGGAATTACCGCGCCACCTGGATAACCAAACATGTCAGTTACACCAAGGCGATGCAATGTTTCAAGGACAATGCGTGCCCCATTGATTGTTTCTGCGCTCATAGGAACCCTTTCAACCAGCTATTCAGATAAAATCTCGCTGGAATTTAATCGTTTAATAATGTAACCATTATTTTTGAAAGTATCAATAATGTGTTGGATGTGTTCTTCACCATTTGTTTCTACAGTAACTTGCAATTCCACTTCGTGGAAGCGGTCAAGGTTTTTAAACTGATTGTGATCAAGTTTAATAACGTTTGCATCCGCATCGGCAAGCATTTGAGATACCGCAACCAATTGACCTGGTTTATCAGGAAGGTTAACGGAGAACGTAAAGATACGGCCACGCAATACGAGACCTTTATTGATCATAGAGGAAATAGTAAGTACGTCGATATTACCACCACTGACAATAGCTACCACTTTTTTGTCTTTGCAGTCTAATTTTTTTAGACCTGCTAGTGGTAAAATACCAGAGTTTTCTGCAACTAGCTTATGTTTTTCTACAAGCAATAAGAATGCTTCCATCAATTCATAGTCTGAAACAGTAACAATTTCATCTACGTATTTTTTGATATATTTTAATGTAGTTTCGCCGATTTGACGCACAGCAGTACCATCTGCAATGGTAGCCACTTCATTGAGTGGTACAGGATGATCAGCTTTTAATGCAGCGATGGCACTAGCAGCACCTTCCGGTTCTACACCAATAATCTTGATGCTAGGATTTTTTAATTTGGCAGCAGCTGCGATACCAGAAACAATACCGCCGCCACCTACAGGAACTAACAATACATCTGCATCAGGCAATTCTTCAAGAACCTCTAACGCAATTGTACCTTGCCCTTCGATAACATCTTCGTCATCAAAAGGATGGACGAACACATAGCCGTGCTCTTGTTGTAATTCCATCGCTTTTTGGTAAGCTTCATCATAAATCTCACCATGTAGAACGACTTCGGCACCATATTGTTTTGTAGCATTCACCTTGATGAGAGGTGTATGTTTTGGCATAACGATTGTCGCTTTAATGCCTAGACGTTTTGCAGCAAGCGCTACACCTTGCGCATGGTTACCGGCAGATGCGGCAATAACGCCGCGCGCCTTTTCTTCTTCTGTTAATTTTGCAATTTTATTATAGGCACCACGAACCTTAAAGGAACCTGTTATTTGCAAGTTTTCTGGCTTGATATATACATCATTGCCAGATTCATCGGAGAACACATCACTGTGAAGCAATTTTGTTTTCACCGTGATTGTGCTTAATCGCTCACGAGCCTCCATAAAATCATACAACTTATGCATGTACTCTATCTCCTCTAGTTAGTATTAATGAAAATCTACTATTAGTCTTCAAATACTTCGATAGCACCTTGTGCTGCAGAGGATACATGAAGAGCGTATTTTTTAAGGTATCCAGTTACATTGGATTTGAATGGTTTCAATGCTGCTTTACGACGAGCGATTTCTTCATCAGAAACAGCCAATTCCAATTTACCGTTTGGAATATCGATGTTGATGATATCCCCATCTTCAACAACAGCGATTGTGCCACCAGCCGCAGCTTCTGGAGATACGTGACCAATAGATGCACCACGTGTAGCGCCAGAGAAACGACCGTCAGTTAACAATGCTACATCTTTATCAAGACCCATACCTGCGATCATGGATGTTGGTGTTAACATTTCACGCATACCAGGGCCGCCTTTAGGACCTTCGTAACGGATAACGACAACATCGCCTTTAACGATTTTACCGCCTGTAATAGCTTCAACAGCTTCTTCTTCGCTGTTGAATACTTTTGCTGGACCAGAGTGAACGAGCATATCTTCATCTACGGCACCTGCTTTTACAACGGAACCGTCTACAGCAAGGTTACCTTTAAGAACGGCAATACCACCTGTTTCATGAACTGGATTATTCCATGGATGGATAACATCTTCATCCACAACATGAGCAGCCTCTGCAATTTCACCTTGTGTTTTAAGAGCTACAGTTTTGCAATCTGTATGCAAACGACCATTTTCTGCTAAGCGTTTCAACACCGCAGATACACCACCTGCAGCATACAAGTCTTCAATGAAGTATTTACCAGATGGAGAAAGTTTAGACAATTGAGGTGTATTTTGTGCAATGCGATCAAAGTCATCTAAGGATAATGGAACACCTGCTTCATGAGCGATAGCTGGCAAATGAAGTGCTGTGTTAGAGGAGCCACCCAACGCCATATCTAGAGCTACTGCATTTTCAAAAGCGTCGCGAGTCATAATATCTTTAGGACGAAGGTTTGCTTTCAATACCTCTACAGCTTGCATACCTGCTAATTTAGCAAGACGTAAACGTTCAGAGTATACAGCAGGAATTGTACCATTACCTGGAAGGCCCATACCAAGAGCTTCTGTTAAGCAGTTCATTGTATTAGCTGTGTACATACCAGAGCAAGAACCACATGTAGGACATGCAGTGTTTTCGATTTCAGCTAACTCAGCATCACCCATTTCACCAGTTTGATGTTTACCTACTGCTTCGAATACATCAGACAAACCGATTTTTTTGCCATTATGTACGCCTGCTAGCATAGCGCCACCAGATACGAATACAGATGGAATGTTAAGACGAGCCGCAGCAATCAACATACCAGGTACTACTTTATCGCAGTTTGGAATGAATACCATAGCATCAAATGGTGTTGCCATAGCTGTTGCTTCGATGGAATCAGCGATGATATTACGAGTTACCAAGGAGTATTTCATACCGATGTGGTTCATCGCCAAGCCGTCACAAATACCAATTGTATTGAACTCGATTGGCACACCACCTGCGTTGCGAATGCCGTCTTTTACGGCTTGTACAATATTTTTCAAGCCCACGTGACCAGGGATAATTTCGTTGAAAGAGTTCGCAATACCAATGACTGGTCTGCCCATTTCTTCATCAACAAAAACCAAGAGCTTTTTAGCAAAGATCGTGTGGTGCACGTGCTACGCCTGTTTTTTTAAATTGTCACTTCTACAACTCATGTTAATCTCCTCACTTTTTCTTGAAAGCATCCACTTGGACACTTTTCAACTTAATAAAAAAAGACGATTCTTATGAATCGTCTTAAAAGTTTACAAATGATATTCCTTTTTGTTTACAGAATTCCTATGTACATAAACGACCTATGTATCCCTTGGAATAAATACACATAAGAAACAAACCGTATAGTCAAATCTTATTGATTGTATATTAAACCATTCGTGGAACCGTTAAGACAAAAAAACGTGTTAAGTTGTTGTTCATAATTCGAATGTCTTTAATAATCACGACGAGCGCGATAATCAACAAGCTAATGACTAAACCCAACATGTTTCCTCCTAAAGTATTCTGTAATCATAAAAATAATAATAACACTTTATATAATGTCGTGCAATAAATATTCTATAGATTTATCATATAAATTTTTAAAGTTTACCATATATAAAAACTATAGCAATAACAATAATACACTACCTATCTAATACACATAGAAAAATAAAACGATAACAAACTGCTTAATAGGTAGCGCAAATCAAAAATCCCCCACTACTGTGATATGTACCCATTTTCCTGGACACATATTATTTACTAGCCTAAACACATGGATGCTTCCCTGTATTTTACAGGGGGCATCCATTTTGTTTTTTTCTGGATCCTTCTGTTGTTGTAATAGTTAATGTATTCTTCTATCGCTACTGCAAAAGCATTAAATGATGAATATTCTGTTTCAAAACCATAATATATTTCTGTTTTCAATCTACCAAAAAAGGTTTCCATCACAGAGTTATCATAACAATTTCCTTTTCTAGACATAGACTGAATAATGCCATGTTCTTTAAGTGCTTGCCTAAAATAGTTATGTTGGTATTGCCATCCTTGATCAGAGTGGAAGATTAATCCCGAAAGATTAGTAAACTTCTTAAAGGCTTTCTTTAACATACGAGAAATCTGCTCTAAGTTAGGCCTTAATGCTAAGTCATAAGCAACAATCTCATTCGTATTCATATCTAAAATAGGCGACAAATAGCATTTTCCCCACGAGAAATTAAATTGAGACACATCTGTAGTCCATTTTTGTAATGGTGCAGTTGTACTAAAATCTCTATTGACGATATTTTCTGCTACTTTACCGACTTTCCCTTTGTAAGAGTGATACTTTTCCTTCGGTCGCTTTCCTGCGAGTCCCATGCTATGCATAAGTCTTTGCACTCGTTTATGATTAACTACAAAACCTCGATTAAGAAGTTCTTGGTATACACGGCGTACACCATACCGACCTTTATGTTCTGTAAAAATCTTTTGAATTTCATCTTTTAGCTCTGTATTCCTTTTATCTACAAAGATCTACTTTAGTAAGTTCAAAATAATAGGTAGATTTGGACATTGGCATAGCTTTCAAAAGATACTTTAGTTGATAGCCTTGTTGGCGGAGCATTTTGATGATCGCTGCTTTTTCGCCTTGAGTCGCGCAGCCTCTTTTTCTTCTCTCAAGGCAATCTCTTTTTTTATGACTTCATTTTCAGCTTTAATATAAGCATTTTTCAGCTCGTAAGCGAATGAGTTCCTCATATTCACTTTCTTTGAGTTTTCGAGGTGAGATAGTCTTAGGTACTTTCATTTTGCAATCCTTTGGTGGTCGTCCTTTAGGTTTATTAATAAGACCATTGTATCCCAAAGTTTTATATTTATGAACCCATTGATACAGTTGTCCAGAATTAATACCCGCTACAATAGCTACTGATCTTAAACCTTGACCTGAAAGAACTTGGCAGACTAACTCATATTTCTCTTTTGGAGACCAATACTTATTAGTCCCTTGACATTTATTAATGTCCGAACCATGAAGTCGTTCTAATTTAACCCAGTCCCTTATTTGTCTATGAAATGTATGTGTTGATACACCGGCAGGTGTCTTCGGCCATTTACCTTGATAGAATAATTCAATTGCTTTTCTTTTAAATTCATAACTATATCTCATGAAAATACCCCCTTTACTGGTTGTCCAGTAAAGGGGGTACATATCAACTGTGAGGGATTTTTGAATATTATAGAATACCGAATAGCCACATACCGAGGGTACCACCCCAGAAGTGAATAAGGAAGCTTACTACAGAAATAGCAAGACCTACACGCCACCATGTTCCTTGCGGTACATAGCCTGCACCAAAGAAGATTGGTGTTACACCAGAACTATAATGTGTTAATGTACAGCCAGGGCTATTCATCAAACCAAAGAGCAAGATGGTAAACGGAATTGGTGCGCCCATTGCTACCAAGATAGCTGCAAAGGCGGAGAATAATGCTGTAATACGAGCTGTACCACTGGCAAAGAAATATTGAGAGTATACAAAGGTTGCAGAGATAATGAAGGATGCCCAGAACCAATCAATACCTACAAGATGTTGACTTACAAAATCAGCAAATACTGCAACAACACCGAGCTTGCCAAGTAAACCAGCCATACCTACAAGGGTACCCATCCAGATTAGAATATCCCAACCTGTGCGTTCACCTAGAATATCTTCCCATGTAAGAGATCCTGTAACTACACAAGCAAGTACGCCCATCATAGCAACTACAGTAGGATGTAACTTTGTCCAAATCACTGTAGACCACAGCAAAATACAAAGTACAAAAATAATAGCCACTGAAATTTCAGCCTTTGTAATAGGACCTAGTATATCTAGCTCTTTTTGGGCCATTACCGCTGCTTGAGGTGTTTCCTTGATTTCAGGTGGATAGATTTTATAAATAAACCAAGGCATCAAAATCATGCAAATTACACCAGGGATGACACCTGCTTGGAACCATTCCCACCATGAAATATCATAGCCAAATAATTTTGCACCTAAGGATGTAATCAATAAGTTACCACTACAAGCAGTTAAGAAAATCGTTACAGTTATTGTGTTTATCGTATGAGCCGTAGTCATCAAGTACGCGCCTATGCGACGTGCCGTACTACCATTCGGCTCAGAATCAAAAGCTAAGGAAATGTTTTGTACGATTGGGAAAATAATACCGCCTCCACGAGCCGTATTAGATGGCGTGGCAGGAGAAATAATAAGATCTGTACAAGCCAATGCATAAGCTAGCTTTAAGGAACTAGTACCAAAGGAGCGAATCAAAGTATACGCGATACGCTTACCAAGGCCAGAATTAATAATGCCTCTAGAAAAGAATACAGCTGCTACGATAAGCCATACATTAGCTTCAGCGTAACCACCTAATGCTTGCACCATGGTAATAGAATTTGTTGCTACTGCCGCAACAATACCAAAGAGTGCCATAATACCTGTTGGCCAAGGTCTTAAAATAAAGCCCACAATAGTAGCCGTAAAGATAGCTAATAAATGCCATCCTTCAGGCTTAATCGCCTCCGTGTGAGGCAAGAACCAAATTACAAGTCCTACCAGTACCGTCAGTGCGGCGCGTGTAAAGGTATTCATAGAACCTCCCTATCAAACTACACATATCAATAGTTACTCTTAATTATAAAAAACTATATGGCGGTCATCACACATAACCGCCATATAAATTAGCAACTTTCCAAAAATTCTTTAATCTTTGGATTAGAGCGCAATGTATCCATCTCTTCAGGGGTTAATAATTTTACCTTGTCCCGATCTTGGTTAACCAAGCAAAGGAACCCGATATAATCTCCTTTATTAGCCCGGAATTGATGGATTGTCTTACCTGGAATTTCTATAAAATCACCAGCTTCTACATCATGGATTTCATCGCCTAATAAGACTTGCCCCTTCCCACGGAATATCATAACCATATGTGTATGTTCATGATATTCAAGCGTAGAATAACCACCTGGCAAGCATTCAAAATAGCGGAATTGGCATGGAATATCAAAGGCCCCATCGTATAAAACTTGACGTGTTACATCTTTAAAAGGGCTACCATCTTGTTTATATACCAAGGTATCGACGCCATCCCACTTGAAATTTTTAGCATCAAACTTGCGTATCATTTTATTACCTCTTTATGAAAAAAGGCTGCATCGAAACAGTGTTTCAATACAGCCCTATGGGTTCGATTATTTGAAGAAACGTTTCAATGTTCCTAGTAAACCATGACTATGTTCTTGTACACCATCTGCAACGCTTTCTACTTCAAAGCCTGTACGTTCAATAGCTTTTGTAATAACTTCAACAGATGCTTTTTGATGGATCAAAAGAAACAGTCGCTGTTTTCTCTGGCAAATTTACCTCTGCGCTCAAAACGCCAGGTAAACCAAGGGATGCACCTTCAACAGTTTCTTTACAGTTATTGCACATCATACCAGGTACAGTAAATACCTTTGTTACAACGCCATTATCTTCACCGCAACCACAATCTTTACACATAGTGATACCTCCTATTAATCATTAACTTCTTTATGTTTATCATCGTTTTTAGCCCCTGCTGTTACGTCGATAGTAGTCGCCTTTTTAACGGCTTCTTTCGTTTCATCAACAGCTTTTTTAGGGCCGGAAATAGCATCTTTAAATTCATTGATGCCCTTACCAATAGCTTTACCTACTTCAGGCAACTTACCAGGTCCGAAGATAACTAAAGCGATCACTAATATAACTATTAATTCAGGTGTTCCTATAGATCCCATATGTATCTCCTTTATATTTACTAAAACTTACATCCTTTAGTGTACATCATTATAGGCTGCCTTGTCCACATACCAAGTCACGGCTTCTTGTGAAAGTACAGCACCAGGCAATGTACGGCCAATGCGTTTCTCCCACGTTAAATCTTCGTAATCCTCGCGTTGGTACAATACCTTTGTCAACGCCGTTCTCTTACTTTCACCAGTCACAGTAAACCAAACAGCATCAGATTTTGCTAGGAAAGAAAATGTCATAGAAATACGTTCCCATACCTTGCCATCTTCAACGGCAACCACATCTTGATCAGCTACACGAAGCGCGTGAGAGCCTGCAAATAATCCTGCTGTATGACCATCTTCGCCTAGATCTAGCAACGCCAAATCAAGACCAGATTTCTTACACGCCTTGAGGACATTGCGAACCTCTTTTTCATATTCTTCAGCCGCTTCATGTACGGTCTTAGAATCCGTATTAATTGGTAAGAAATGAGCAGCCCCCTTTGCCTTGCATAGCAAATGAGGTTTTACACGATTAAAGTAATTATCCTCATGTGCTTGCGGTAGAAAACGCTCGTCAGTCCATAGGAAGAATATGCGTTCCCAGTTGAGGCGCTCAATATATTCAGGTGAGTTAAGTAATTCTAACAAACCATTTACAACAGTGCCCCCAGTAATACCAACGATACACGTTTCAGTACGGCTAATTTCATCATTGGTAAAAGCAATAAAATCCTCCGCCAACGCTTGGACTACATCACTAGGACCGTCATAACATTTAATTGTATCTTGAGCCATGTAATAATGACCTCCTAAAACTATTATAATAGTACTATTATATCACTTTTGCTTCATAATAAAAGCAAAAACCGATGTAACTCAATATATAGAGCCACATCGGTTCGAATTATATTAGTAACTGCTTATAAAATACATGATATTTCATAGAATTACAAGAGAATAATTATTATTTTTGACTAAATTTAGGACGACGACGTTCTGTGAAAGCGCGTACACCTTCTTTAAAGTCTTCAGAAAGACCTAAGGAGCATTGATTTTCTACTTCAAATTTTTTTGTACTCTTCCCAACCAGATAAGAAGCTATTCCACATCATTTCTTTCATAACGCGGTAAGATTGTGCAGGACCTTTAGCTAATTTTTCAACAAGACGTCTTGTAGCAGTTTCTAGATCCTCTGGTTCACAAACCTTATATACAAAGCCCCATTCTTTACCTTTTTCGGCAGAAACAGCTTCGCCAGTCATAACGATATGCATAGCACGGTTCATACCAATGGAGCGAGTCAACAAGAACAAACCGCCTGCATCAGGAGCAAGACCTACGTTCACGAAAGCTTGAATGAAGCGTACGTTATTAGCTGCCACCACAAAGTCCGCTGCTAACGCCATATTGAATGCTGCACCTGCTGCTGCACCTTGAAGGCTCATGATAACAGGTTTAGGCAAGCGCTTCATAGCCATAGAAATTTGAGCCACGAGCTCAACAATTTCAAATAAGGACTCTGTATCACCATCGTTTACAGCCCGTTCCATTTCTGTTAAGTCACCACCAGCAGAGAATACTTTACCCTCTGCATTGATGAGCAATGCACGAACACTTTCATCGTTGTGAGCTTTATCTAAAACCTCAAGGATCTCCTTACACATTTCAATGTTAAAACCGTTCGCCACTGCAGGACGATTAAATGTCAACGTACCGATACCATTATCTACTACGTATTGAATTGTATTATAAATCATATGAATTCTCCTATATGAAAATCTATTTTCGAAAAAAATCGATTATTATATATCTATTATAGGAAAAATTGAATATGGATGTAAATCGAAAATTAATTCTTTTTCACTAAAACCAATATTAAATAGATTTTTCGAATTGAGTAATAGATTCTGGCAAAATAGCTTTATACTCCCTATAAAAATTCTTGTAGTTCCTCAGTGGTAATTTGAATAACATTCTTCATTTCTTCTAATTTTTTTAACCCCTGGTGCATATAAATAGATATAATAACCTTCATCTTCAAACGCCTTAAATTCTGAAGCATTTAATTCATTGGCTTTAGGCCCTTTAACTTGTACAACAGCCTTTTTTTAACATTATTTACATCACGGGAAATTAACTGACATTCAATTTTTTTATAGTCGTTGATTTATTAGCAATAGAGTTCGAAAGAAGATAATATCCTTTTTACAATTTGAAGGTAAGAAATTACTAACTCCTCTAATTCAAAAATCTGGTAAGTTTTCTATTACATTATTCGCTATATTCAAATTAATATCATAGTAATTTTTACCTGATAATGTATTAAACATAAACTTAGAATATTCAATAATATTGATGTTTTTTATCTTTTCAGTGATACCACCATTAGGTCTATTAAAAGATGCTTTTATCTGCCCAGGTACTTCAAGCCCAAATTTATAGGCTTCAATAGGTAAAACGGCACCAATGTCTAAATCTTTATTTGAATAAGCTTTTGCAGGTTCTGTTACTCTACAAATCCAATACACACCATCTAGGTCTCGCGTCCAAAACAGATCATTTACACGTGCCTCGTTAAATATGTTTAAAGCTGGATTTAATCGTCGCTTTTGTCCATGTACATACTCTACTACGGTATTATAAAACACAGAGAAGTCATCAGATTCAAAATCAACACAACTCCAACCTATAGCTAAAAATTGAGCCTTACCTTGAGCTTTCTCATCATCAGTAAATACATTTTTACCATTTAAACAGAAATCAATTAATTCCTTCCTTTGATTTGTAGCTGTTTTTAAATTAATCCTTGTAACGTAATCCATTTTATGTGTGTTATTATTTTTCCATACTGTTTCCCCTTAACAAATAAAAATATATTTACACTATACCATAAATTAAACACAAAAAAACACCTGCAGACATTGTCTGCAGGTGTATAACTCTGTTTTTTCCAAATATTAACGTTTGGAGAATTGGCTTGCTTTGCGGGCTTTTTAAGACCGTATTTTTTTACGTTCTTTCATACGTGGGTCACGAGTCAAGAAGCCGACTTTTTTTCAAAGATTGACGAAGTTCGCCATCTACGTCCAATAACGCACGGGAGATACCGTGACGAATTGCACCAGCTTGACCGGAAGGACCGCCACCAGCTACAGTTGCGATTACATCGTATTGTTCAACTGTGTTAGTCAAGTTCAAAGGTTGTTTTTACGATCGATTCCAAAGTTTGGCGACCGAAATAATCATTAAGTTCACGTTTGTTAACAGTGATTTTTACCTGTGCCCGGTACCAGACGAACTCTAGCAACGGAAGATTTTCTACGACCAGTGCCGTAATATTGTGCTACTGCCATTATATGTTCCTCCCTCTAGATTATCGTACGGAAATTTCTAATACTTCTGGTTTTTGAGTTTGCATGTGGATGCTCAGGACCAGCATATACGTTTAATTTACGGTATTGTTGTGCACCCAATTTATTTTTTTGGAAGCATACCACGAACTGCCATTTCAACAACACGTTCAGGTTGTTTTTCAAGCATCATGGACAATTTAGTGAAACAGGGAACCACCTGGGTAACCAGAGTGACGGAAGTATTCCTTTTTGTTCCAATTTTTTTACCAGTTACGCGAATTTTTTTCTGCGTTTACAACGATCGCATGGTCACCAGTGTCTACGTGTGGTGTGAAAGTTGGTTTATTTTTTTGCCCCGAAGAACTTTTTGCAACTTCGGCGACAAGGCGTCCTAAAGTTTTACCTTCAGCGTCAACAACATACCATTTCCGTTCGATTGTGTTCGGATTGGCCATAAATGTAGTTTTTCATCTTTGCATATCCTCCTAATAACGTCATAATTCTACCAAAAATCAGCTTGTCCTTTGCTTCCGGGGCTAATGGAAACACGACTAAAGCTTACTCAAAAATAGTATACAGATTTTGGCGTTCTATGTCAATTGTTTTTTTACACTGTTATAGCCCTTTAACAGTGACATGT
>BNJV01001641.1_pt1 | contig 78444 bp, 128 predicted proteins | sample 8540591 | NCBI WGS metagenome assembly BNJV01 (sample SAMD00202457, study PRJDB9452) | human saliva metagenome | host: Homo sapiens | reverse complement strand
TTTTTTTCTTTTTTTAACTTGATTTTCCTTTGAAAAATAGCTTAACATTATAAGTTGCAGACATTAACATAAACTGAAAGGAAGTAGAATATATGAAATTTAGTGAAATGCCTTATAAAAGGGCTGATATCGAGGAAGCTAAAGCTGATTTTGCGAAGCTTATGAAAGACTTTGATGGCGCCAAGTCAGGAGAAGAACAGTTTGAGGTACATAAACAGTATTATAAGACTGTAGAACCGTATATATACGCAGATGACACTTGCTGAGATCCGTCACTCAATAGATGTGACAGATGAGTTCTACAGCAAGGAAAATGATTACTATGACGAGAACGGTCCTGTACTTCAGTCATTGCTTGTTGAATACGGCAAAAAGCTCTACAACTCAGAGTATAGAAACTTCTTAGAGAGCAAGATAGGAAAGGTTGCCTTTAAGAACCTTGAGTTAGCTATGAAATCTGTCGACGACAGAATAGTGCCTCTTATGCAGGAGGAGAATGCCTTAAAGAGCCGCTATGACAAGCTCCTTGCTACTGCTAAGATAGATTGGAATGGCGAAACTCTCAATCTTTCACTTATGGCTCCATATCTCAACAACTGTGATAGGAAGATTCGAGTAGAGGCATGGAAAAAATATACAGACTTCTTTACCAACAATAAAGAAGAGCTTGACGATATCTATGACCAGCTTGTAAAGAACAGAACAGCACAGGCTGAAAAGCTTGGCTATGACAACTTTCATTCAGCTTGGCTACTATAGAATGAACCGTAACTGCTATGGCAGAGAGGATGTAAAGCGCTTTAGAGAGCAGGTTAAGCGTGACTTCGTGCCATTTGCGGAGAAATTACACGACAGGCGTAGAATGAGACTTGGACTTGATAAGCTTCATTTTGAGGATGAGGGTGTATACTTCAACAACGGAAACCCTGCACCTATCGGCACTCCTGATGATATCCTTGCAGCAGGAAGAAAGATGTATAATGAGCTTTCACCTGAAACAGCTAAGTTCATTAACTTTATGTGTGATAATGAGCTTTTCGATGTACTTGGAAGAAAGACTAAGCAGACAGGCGGATATATGACTTATCTTCCTGACTATAAGTCTCCTTTTATATTTGCCAACTTCAACGGAACCGCTGATGATGCAGATGTAATGACTCACGAGTGCGGACATGCCTTCCAGGGCTTTTGTATGGTGGATGATCCTATCATTGAGCACAGCGAGATAACCATGGAAACCGCAGAGACACATTCGATGTCTATGGAATTCTTTACTGAGCCTTGGATGGAGCTTTTCTTCGGCAAGAGAAAGCAGGACTATATAGATATGCATCTTGAGTCAGCCGCAGCCTTCATTCCTTATGGAACTATGGTTGATGAATTCCAGGATATAGCCTACACCAATCCGGGACTTTCTCCAAAGCAGCGTAATGAGATGTGGAGAGAGCTTGAGATGCAGTACAAGCCACATCTTGACTACTCCGGAAATGAGTACTACAGTGCAGGTGGTTTCTGGCAGAAACAGCGCCACATCTATGACAGCCCATTCTACTACATCGACTACGTGCTGGCACAGACCAACGCCTTCCAGTACAAGGTAATGATGGACAAGGACTATAAGGCTGCATGGAAGAGCTATCTTAAGCTTTGTAACCTTGGTGCGAAGGACTTCTTTACAGGACTTTTAGCTCAGGTCGGACTTAAGAGTCCATTTGAAGATGGCACTCTTAAAGAGGTAGTGGGCAAATTGCAGAGTGCACTTAAACTATAATGAAACGAAAGTACGATTATACTGAGAGGGAGGTGAGCTAATGCATAGCTTTTTAAGAACCGTAGGGTTTTCCAATATCACTTCAAGAAAGGAACTTGACAAGGTACTTGGGCTGGTCATGACTCACCCAACCCTTGATAAACATGCATTTTCATCAGATGACAGCCACCACAAGATTATAGAAAGAAGTCTTGATTTCTCTGAAAGAATGGGAATTACAATCCGTGGCGAGTATGATGATAAAGGATTCTTCCATCTGGAACATTATTTCCCATACCTCATTGGGAAAAAGTCAAGCGGTTACCAGGAAGTATCCATATTTAAGAGGGTGGATACTGATGCTTATACAGGTATGTGTGATGATTTGCGTTTTGGCTCTTCTATCATATTTTACCTGCAAAACTCAGTAGATTATCTCTCGTCAAAGGAAGAATCGGGTAAGGAAATGCCACTTACTCTCTCCGGACTCTCTACGTCAGGGAAGATTCTCCTGCCTATACTAAGGACTGCTGAACATGTGAGGGCACAGGCCGCGGATTCAGAACAGCACGTAAGCCTTTTACAGGCAGCAAGAGAGGGTGATGAGAATGCAATCAATGCCCTTACCTTATTGGACTTTGACACCTATTCTATGATTACAAGACGCATTCAAAACGAGGATGTCTACAGTATAGTTGAGACCAGCTTCATACCTTTTGGTTCTGAGTCCGACAACTATACCATACTTGGAATAATAAAAGAGGTAATTCCACATATCAATACCCTGACAGGAGAGAAGTCAACTGAAATGCTCCTAGACTGTAACGGACTTGACTTTTATGTAGCTATCAATGACGCAGATCTGCTTGGCGAACCTCTGGTTGGCAGAAGATTTAGAGGGCAGGTATGGCTGCAGGGAAAAGTGGAGTTTGGAAAGAATAAAGTATAGAATTGAGAGGATGTATTAACAAATGAATAACGAAAACAATCAGGAAAATAACCTCGACCCGTTTGGCAGGGATAACGAGAGAAGTTCCTTTTCAGGGAAGCTTGGCTACGTGCTTGCTGTAGCAGGCTCTGCCGTAGGCCTTGGGTAATATCTGGCGTTTCCCTTATCTTGCAGCTAAGTACGGTGGAGGTATCTTCCTCCTTGTATATCTTATCCTTATGCTTACATTTGGATATGTGCTTATTGTATCTGAGACAACTCTTGGAAGGCTTACCAGAAAGAGCCCTGTAGGTGCCTTTAGTGCCTTTGGCAAATCTCTTCCCATTTTTAAGATAGGCGGTTGGATAAATGCTGTCATTCCTATGCTCATCATCCCTTACTACAGTGTAATCGGCGGCTGGGTATTTAAGTATTTATTTGAGTATCTTCGTGGAAGTACAGATGCTCTAGCAGAAGACAGCTATTTTACAGGCTTTATTACAGCAGGTGCAAGTGTGGAAGTCTGGTTCCTTATCTTCACACTTGTGGTACTTCTTATAATTGTTGCAGGTGTTGAACATGGTATAGAGAAAGTTTCAAAGATGATGATGCCTGTCCTTGTTATCCTTGCAGTCATAGTTTCAATCTACTCAGTAACAAGGCCGGGAGCCCTTGAGGGTGTGAAGTACTTCCTCATCCCTAACTTTGACAACTTCTCCTGGATGACCATAGTTGCCGCAATGGGACAGATGTTTTACTCCCTTTCCATAGCAATGGGTATTCTCTACACCTATGGCTCATATATGAAGAAAGATGTAGACATAGAGCAGTCTACCTCTCAGATAGAGGTTTTTGATACAGCTATAGCCTTCCTTGCAGGTCTTATGATAATACCTGCGGTATTCTCCTTCTTTAACGGAGATCCTGAGAAGCTCAAAAGCCGGCCCTTCACTTATGTTCATTACCCTTCCTAAGGTATTTGCAAGCATGGGAATGGGAAGAATCATCGGTATAGTATTCTTCCTCCTCGTACTTCTTGCAGCCCTCACAAGTGCTATTTCACTTGCTGAGTCCTGTGTATCTACCTTTAGAGGATCAGCTTGGCTGGAAGCGTAATATAGCGAGCGTGGTCATAGGTATCATCATAGTGGTACTTGGCTCATTCTCAGCTCTAGGCTTTGGTATGCTTGACTTTGTACAGATACTTGGAATGTCAATCCTTGACTTCTTCGATTTCCTTACAAATTCCCTCATGATGCCTATAGCCGCCCTCTCCACCTGTATTCTCATAGTATATGTAGTTGGAGTGGATAAGATAATTGAAGAGGTTGAAACATCATCTAAGTTTAAGCGTAAAGGTATTTACAAGTTCTTTATCAAATACCTCGCTCCTATCTGTATACTCATAATCCTAATAAGCTCGATTGCAAGCGTATTTGGACTTATTAAGTTCTAGCTTAATGATGTTACTTCATAGGCATAAGAAGCAGATCTTAATTGTGTAAAATTAGCAGATTACAAATAAGATTAATCTCCCGCAGCTTGGGGATTGAAAAATGGCTGTCACCCTAAGAATAAACTGTTCTTAGAGTGGCAGCCACTTTTTTCTATATTTCTTTTATATGCTCTACCTATGCTCTTCCTACAAGCTTTTTGATACGTCATAAGTCCTTATCTCTCCATTTTTCTTAATCTTTTCTAGATAAATATTTCTATCCTCTGGCTATAATGTATTTCTTATTCATAAAGAACTTCCATAATACAAGGTTAGCAAGCGTCATGACCACTATCCCGATTAGCTGTAACCCTAAGGTTTTAATCCAAAATATATGTATCCATCCAAATGCAGCAAATACAAAGAGACTCACAAAAAACATCAACAAATTATTTCCTGCACTCATCGCATCCGATTCATAAGAAAATGGCAACATCCAGGCACTTATGCGTATTATAAAACCTGTTACGAAGATAAATGACAGATATGCAATTATCACATCGGGTATAATACCAAAGCCATACACTCCTAACAGAAGGGCTGACAGAGCCACAAAAATAGGTGTCAGATAGCGAAACAGCACCACCTTAACTCCCTGCCCTTATACATTTACTTAGATTCTCAATCGGAAGAATCTGATAGAACATTATGCTTTCCGGATTTTCAGTCTGTCCTATAATCATATATATAGATGCAGAAGTCAGCCCTGTAAAATAAAGCAGTGCAAGTCCCCATCTACCTTGTCTTAAGTTTTCTATAAAGCCTGTAAATCCTTTTTCCCCTGTAATCTGTGGCAGAACCATTATTATAGGCAGAATAAATACATTGGCAAGCTGTGGGTAGAGCTTAAGCTTCATATCCCTGTTTCTTGATACCTGTATCAGCACCAGCTTCATAAAGGCATTTTCCTGCTCATCCTTTGAAAGGAGCTTACACATAAGCTTTGAAAATGGTGAAAGTGATTTATTTTCCTTGGCTGTTTCCGTAAGCTTGTCAAGCTCTCCTTCAAACTCCGGCATTACCTTTTTCTTATAAAGCACCTCAAGCAAGATAACTGCAGGCACTGTGATCCCTGCTAGTACATATATATACCATAGTCCACCTGCACCAAATAAGCTCTCCAGTACAGCAGAGAACCAAGCTGATGGCAGCAAAAAATAAAATGGCGAAAATGTAATCTGCCCCTTTGAGAAGCCTGCTATACTTATGACTCTTGGCACAATCTGATATGAGAGTACTATCGCTATTGTCATAAATATCTGAAAGCCGCTTAGTATATCCTTTAGCTTCTCTCCTGAAAATACCTTAAGAAGGAGGTAGTAAATAACTCCTGCCAGGTGAAGGCAAACGACAACAATCACAATCGAAACTAAGGTAAAAGCCAAGCCATATAGGATTCCCTTAGAAATAAAGCCTACAACTATAGATGGCAGCATCATAGCGGCTGCTATAGTTCCTATATAGTAAGCTATATGTATGTTTTTTGCAGTGCTTATCTCATTTTTTCCAATTGGCAGTGCCCCGTAAAATGACTTTTCTGTAGTATCTAAGAGTACAGCTGAATACTCACTGATATAGACAGAAAACAACATGAATATAAGCATGGCAAAGCTGATTGTATTAGCTCCAAACATATTTGGCATCACCTGCATAGAAGCGATAAAAATTCCTAAACCCATATAAACCAGGCAGGTTAGAAGTCATAGATTTTTTAGGCTCTTTACCCTATCTTCTTCCCATTATTTTGCAGAACCAGAGAAACCCTTCTGCTATCCATAATGAGCTTAAGCCTTAGCATTTCCCTAATATGGCTATAGTTTAAGTCCTTGCTTAAAAACGGCTTTACACATTTATCCACCAGCTTTAGCACAAAGGGTTCACTATTTTTCATCTTCAATAGTCTCACCTCCGGTCAGTGTGTCTACAAACTTGGCTGCAAGGTCGTGTCCCTTTGTAAAGCCTGTAAGGTTGTTGAAAATATCCTCCATACTGCTGCCCCTGCTATTGTTTTTCAGCTCTTCAACTGTAGAGTCTGCAATCACAGCCCCGTCCTTAAGAAGGATAACCCTGCTGCTCATCTGCTCCACCACTTCCATAATATGAGAGGAATAAAATATAGTCTTCCCCTGCTTGGTAAGCGTCTTAAGCACCTCCTTAAACACAGCTACGCTATTTGTATCCATGCCGTTAAGCGGCTCATCAAGAAAGAGGATGTCAGGATTGTGTATAAGGCTTCCTATGATGGCTATTTTTTGCTTCATACCCTTAGAGTAACCTGAGATACGGGTGGTGAGTGCATCATTTATCTGAAATATCTCCGCCAGCTCTTCCATCCTGCCTCTCCAGTTGCTTAGCTCGTAGACAGAGGATAAGAAAGAGATATATTCTTCCCCTGTAAGGCTCTCATAGAGTGAGAGTATCTCAGGTACATAGCCTATCTTCCTCTTGTAGCTTACCAGGTCTTCTTCGATATTTTTGCCAAATACCTCTATTGTACCTGTGTAGCCACCAAGAATCCCAAGCATTAGCTTGACAGTTGTGGACTTGCCGCTTCCGTTTGGCCCTATGTAGCCAATAAGCTCTCCCCTTCCTGCGGCAAAGCTAACATCGTGGAGAACATAATGCTCTCCAAAGCTCTTATTCACATTCGTAAGTCTAAGTACCTCTTCCATGTAATTACCTCCCTGTACTAAATCTTTCATCATAATTAATTTTTATCATATAACAATTTGATCATTTTGTAAATTTTTATTAAAAATTTTCTTTCAGTTTTATTTCATATTTAATGGAATAAATTAGGAACAGGTTCATTTCTAATAATTTGACAAACATTCAAATTTATCCCGTATAATCAAGTTAGCTAGTTATTTGGAGAATAAGACAAGCTAACTAGAACGAACCTCCCTAAAGAGCTGCGAGACATCTTAGGGGTTCTTCTCTTAATCCTGCCATCTATTTGCCTGAAATTTCATCTAAAATTCTTCTCATACAGCCTTCTACAGAAGTAGTATCAGCATCAATAACCACATCTGCATATTTTTCATAGAGCGGGCAGCGTTCTTCATAGAGGTCTTTAAGTGTCTGACCTTCCTTCAGGGCTACTCCTCTATCCTTTAGATTGCCAAGCCTTTTTTCCACCTTTTCGTAAGGGAGCTTGAGATAGACTAATGTAGAGATTTCCTTTAAGTGAGCCATTGCATTTTTGCAGTAGACCGCACTTCCACCTGTGGAGATAACGGATTTCTCACAGGTTAGGCCTGCATTTATCTCATCTTCCACCTGAAGAAAGCCTTCTGTGCCTTTTTCAGCTATAATCTCAGAAAGCAGCTTCCCTGTTTTTTCCTGTATAACCAGGTCGCTGTCTACAAATCTATATCCCATCACCTTGGCAAGCACAACTCCTACCGTACTCTTTCCTGCCCCGGGCATACCGATTAATGTTATGTTATTTTTCATATATATCCTGCTCCTATAACTTTTTTTGCTCAATATTTAGGTTATCTTTATATTCCTATCTAAAAGCCTATTCCTAACTTCTATCTAGCTTCTATATGACTTCTAACTAACTTCTAACTAACTTCTAACTAGCTTCTAACTAACTTCTATCTTCCTTCTGCCTGCTCTTCATCTTTACCGTTTCCGTAGATTTACGCTTGCTTTCTGCCTTCTCAATTTTTCTCAGACAGTGATTCTCTGCTTTTTATTGTTACTCTTCTTTGTCTTCTTGATTGAATATCCAAAGGAGCCAAGCTCTTTTCCCAGTTCATAGTACTTTCCGTGAGAATAGGCAATAAGGTCTGCCCTCGCAAGGTTGAACCTTCCAAGCTCATCCATATATTTCCCATCTACCCTTACATTTACCACATCTGCTATAAATAGGCTGTGGCTTCCAAGCTCCATTACCTGTCTTAGCTTACACTCAATATTTCACAGGGCTTTCCGCTATGGCTACAGCCTTTACCTTTTTCTGACTCAAGCTTGGTAAGCTTCATTTCCTTGAACTTATCCACATTTCTACCAGACGTTACACCACAATAGTCTGTTGCTCTTGTAAGTGCTTTGGTTGTGAGGTTGACTACAAACTCTCCTGTCTCCTTTATGATATCATAAGAATACCTCTCAGGTCTTATGGAGACTGACAGCATAGGTGGATTGGTACATATAGTTCCTGCCCAGGCTAAGGGTGATGATATTGCTTCTTCCTCTTTGTCTGTGAGGCTTACCATAACTACGGGAAGGGGATAGAGCATATTTCCCTGCCTTTCCAGGATATCTTCTCATTCTCTATAAACTTCTCCTCGAGAGCTTTCTCATAGATTTTTGCGGCTTTCTTCTTAGGCTTTTTAGTAGCTTTAATATTATCTTTCATAGACTTTTTCCTCTATCACTATTATAGACCCTAAGTCATATCCAATTCTTAGGGTCTGTCCTTATTCAGTTTCATGTGCTTTTGTTAAAACTATCTCTGCAAATCATTCTTAATCTGAGTTGTAGATATCTCAGGTGTTCTAGGCAGGTAGACTACTTCGCAGTACTCCTTTAGGAAATCAAACTTTCCCTTCCAGTCGTCTCCCATAACAAAAGGTGTCCACCTTGTAGAGCTTCACATCTTCCACCTTCTGATCCCAGCTCTCCTCAGGAATCACGAGGTCAACATAGCGGATGGACTCAACCAGCTGCTTTCCTCTGCTCATAGGGAAAAAGTAGCATTTTTTCTGCTTTTCATTCCAGTTGAACTCATCTGTAGATATGGCAACTATGAGGTAATCCCCATACTCCTTTGCCCTCCTTAATAGGTTTACGTGACCGTAGTGCAGCAAATCAAAAGTCCCATAAGTAATTACTCTTTTCACTCTTTTTACCTCCGTAAAGCTTCTTAACTGCTTCATACAGCCTCTTGCCTGAATTTCTATCGTTTTGAACAAAGAAGCTCTCATATCTGTTTTTGTATTCTTCTTTGATTTTGCAGTCATTTTCAATATAGCTACACAGCACTTCTGCCAGCTCATCAGCCGAGGTGCAGATGTCTCCAAAGCCTATCTTTTCATAGTCAAAATTGGTTATTCTCCAGTAAGGAAGCACAGGATCGTGATAATATACCACAGGCTTTCTCATATAGGCAAAGTCATACTGAACACTGCTATAATCCGTTACCATAAGGTTGCTTTGCTTCATTATGGTAACATAGTCCATATCCTCTGTAGGGCTAAGCGCTTCTACTACATCTGTAGTCTCAAAGTCAACTGTCTGAGCCTCAAACTTCGGATGGAAGAAGAGTTTAATCTTGTACCCCTTCTCCTTGCAGTCTCAAGCAATTTTTCGTCGGTGAGGACTTTGTTGTAGAGCATATAGAAAGCTGCTGTCCTTAAACTTAGGGTTATACTCTGTCTTGCCATTTGGTGAGGTCTTGCCTACAAGGGCAGGCCTCCAGGTAGGTGCTATCAGTATCTGATTTCTACTGTCGTCTATGAGATCATCATACCTTGGATTACCTGAATCTATGATTTGATCTCCTCTAAAGCAGTTGTCTTCATTGGTATACAACTCTCTCTCGTAGTTAGAGGCTATCACCACCGCAGTAGAATTGCTACCCATCTGAGCGTAAGATGAACTTCTGGTAATCGGATAACCATGGTACATCCTTATTATCTTAGGCTTTAGTAAATCCCTGAAATACACCAGATTCTCACTCTTAAAGCCAAGCTTGTGGAAAGGAGGTATATGAGTCATAAATATAACCTCAGCAAACAGAGCATAGAGAGCACCTTCATCGCTACCCGGCTCTATTACCGTATAGCCTTCCTTTATAAGCCTTTCTCCGTCTTTTGGATGATTTTCTCAATGTAGAATACTTTTTCGATTCCATCATCTACAGAAGAAGCGTACTTTATAGCATATTCTCCGTTGTCTCCTGCCTTATAGCTCTTGTCATAGTATATCCAGATTCGCTTTTTAGAAAACTCACTGTATTTATCAAAAGTATGCCTTCCTCCACCTAAGGACACTGGTTAACATCTCCCTATCGTCTGATTCAGGCTTCGTTTCATTAAGCTTAGCCTCGATATAGCTTATATATCTCTTTTCTGCTTCTTCCTTAGACTTTTCATCAGCCCTGGTGACTATCAGGCTCTTTACCTTCTTTCCTTGCTATATACCCATTAAAGTACCAGTATTTCGCCTCATTTTCCATTCTCAAGCTTACTCTGCCATACGTCTTCAAAGTAGAGATTAAGCTCATACTCATCACCTGATATAAGCAAATGAAGGGATATCTCCTGCTTATTAGAATCAATAATTGGCACAAAGGCTTCATAGGCATCTCTTCTAAATATCTCCTTATCAAAGAAGGTTGTAATGGCCGCAAGCTCAGTAGTTCTCTTTACATCCACCTTTACTCTGCCTTCTTCACTGCTTCGTATAAAATAGAAGTCACAATCCTTTGAAGGCATATAGTCAGGGAGACTGAATTTGATAAACAGTCCGTCTTTACCCTCTTTATGTCTGTATTCCAAGGTATTAATCAGTGGACGTAACCTGCTTATCTCATTTACTATACCGCCTTCTGAGTCTTTAAGCCTTATTACTCCCTTGTTGTCAAGCTTTTTATACTCAAGCCTGGCCTCTTTTTCAGGATATCTAAGCATTGCAAAGTATCTTCTAAGGTTTCTGTCAAGTTTAAGTGCATGTGCCCTCATAAAGAGAATGTCATCACTTACCAGCCTCATACCTGCGCCCACTTCTGCAAGATATTCTTCTCTCTCCTCATCACTGTCAAATACAAGCTTTACATACTCGTTTTTATTTGAAAGGAATCTGGTGCAGCTTAGGTATAAAAATCCAAACTGGGCTATTTTAGACAGCTTACCATCCTTTATAAGGTTGTTTAAGTAGCCCTTAGTAGTAGCAAAATACCAGCTTTTGTTGTGGCTTTGCCCCATCTTAGCAGAGCTTTCATCAAGTCCCCTGCCTGTAGTGTAGCTAAGCTTACTTAATATCAGCCCCTTAGATGACTTTTTCCATATATTTTGTGGCAAATAGCTCCGCCTTACAATAATCCATATCTTCATTGAATCTAATGTTATTATTTTTTTAATTACGTAAGTTCTGCAAAGAGTTCCTGATAAGAAGAGGTCCTCCCATCACTTCCTTCTTTACATCATACCTGTATATCTCCTTACTAATACTTCCAAAGTGATTAACAGGCTCGCCGTTTCTAGCAATTAACCTGCCTGAGGCATATCCTGTGTCTGGATTCTTCTTCAGCTCATCCCTTAATTCCTTAAAAATAATCCTCAGCAAACACAGCATCTGTATCATAAAATGCCACAAACTCTTCCCTTGCCTTACTAAGCTTTCTGTTTATCTCATCAGGCTTTTAGGGTTTAGGTCTATCATTAGAATTTTTAGAGTTCTCAAGTAATTTCTTTGTTATTTCCTTCTTCTTTTTCTATAAATGCTTTTTGAATAGGGTATAAGACCACCTTTTTTTATGGCATCCAGTACTCCATCTATTTTCACTATAGAATCTCCTCCCATCTGCACTCACAAAGCCTCGGGTCATATCGCTTGCCGCTTTCCGACCTTATAAGTTCAATTATCTCATCATTTGACAGTATTCCTACTATTTCTTTTATGAGTTTTTAAGTAGTATATATCATAAATCATCCTAAATACCCTAACCTCAAGAGGAATCTCATCTCCCTAACGTATTATACTTCTCCCCGCTTCCGTCCCAGTTTTCATTAAGAAGAGATAGTTCTTCCGTGGTTACAATGTTATTTATAGAGTTGCCGATAATGTTTAGGATAACTGCTGTATTTTCAAGTAACTTCCTTGAGAATCTAAGTGTAGATATATTCTCGCCCTTCATCTCCCACTCAATCCGCGGTGTTATAAGCTTACCAACATTTACATACGTTATCAGATTGTTTATCTTCTTTTCTACAACAGGTTCAAAGCTATACATCGTCCCTATCTTTTCAGCCATGACTCGAAGCTCCTTGTACCTAACTACTTCGTCAGGGCTGATTTCATACAGCTTGTCAAGCATATTATCAAGGAAAATCTTCCTTGTTTGTTCCCTTGACGCAGACTTATTTATATACATCATAGCATCTGCGCTATTTACTATGCTGTCAAATCTGACACCGTCCTCAATACTTTTCTTAACTGCATATCCCATAGACACAGAAGGCTTAACCGAGTCATACTCCTGTCTGTCAAGCTTTTTATTTATTCTGTCAACCAGAGAGGCAGCCATCCCTGCATCAGTATTGGTAAACAATATGGCAAACTCATCCCCGCCTATTCTTGCGACTATATCACTGTTTCTGCAGCAGCTGCTAAGAACAGAGGCTATCTTTACTATAAGTTCATCTCCCTTAGCGTGTCCAAAGACATCATTGGTTAGCTTGAGGCCATTGATATCAGCCATGAGATAACAGATTGGATAGCTTTCAGGTATTTGAATCATCTTGCTTGTAACTTCATTAAAATACTTCCTGTTTGCTACATTGGTCAGCTCATCATATCTTGACTTCTGAAGTATTTCATTTTCACGTACCTTTCTTATGCTGATATCTCTTGCAGACATCTAGATAAACTCATTGTTCGGAGTCTTGAGGTCTATCATAAACGCTTCGATATGTACATTGGTTAGATTCTTCGTCTCAATGCGCATTTCCTTCTTGATAGTTTCTCCCTCGGCAACTCTTGCAAATACCTCATTTATGATCTTCTGTTCTGTCATCCCCACTTCGCTTTTAATTCCATAACAAAGTCAGAAAAATTCCCTGCCTATTACCTCTTCACTGCTATGATATCCAAGCATCTTCATTCCAGACTTGTTGATATCAGCTATTTTATTGTCTTTTAATAAGAAAAAAATAGCTTCTCCTGAATAATAGAACATGGTCTTAAAAGTGTGCTTCATTTTCTTTTAGTTCATCTAACCTCTTTTTGAAGTTCAGCATTCATCGTCTTTGAAACTTCTCGTCACTTTTATACAGTTCAAAAAAACAAGGTTGTTACTTTTTTTGATAGCATCTATAATCTTGTACACGGATATAGAAAATAAAGGGTATATAAACATAAGCATAAATGCCGATGTTGCTGCTGTCTTTATATCTTCCCTGATAGTAATGTAAATCCCAATATTACTTATAAGTCCCGTAACAACAGCCATAACAGTAAAATCTACAACACGAAGCTTTCTTCCCTTTCTTCTTTAGGGTAATATAAATAACTTATTTCCATTATGTATGCACACATAATACAGACAACCGGCACCATAGAATTATAAGGATTCCTCATAATTCTTGCAATTATACTTGCAATTGCTGTAATTGTAGCTGTTATAGGTCCATAGATAACAGAAAGATTGAGGATGACCTCCCTTGCATCATAAATGATATCCGGCTCTGATAGGCCCTTGAACGATATTGTGCTGTCAATATATATAAGAAACGCAAATAAAGCACCCTGTATAATCTGAGTCAATATCATTACTGAGGTCTTTTTGTACGAAGATTCATTTCCGTAACCACCGGGAGTTCCCATTCCAAGGGCTGATTTGATATCTTTATTAAAGCTTATATACTCCTCCACGACTACTGAAACAAGTATTAGTACAAGTATTACACAGACCTTTGATATAAGTACAATCATCTGTTCCATAAGGCATCTCCATATTAAAGTATCCTCATAATGACGAGGGTGCCAAAATATTTGGCACCCGCATCATCATATGTATTACTATCTAGTCTGTGTTAAATATTTTCAACTTTTATAAGATTGGTACTTCCTGATACACCATTTGCAATTCCACCTGTGATTACAAGTTTATCGCCCTTGCATAATTGGAGGGTTTCCTCTGCTACCTTCTTTGCAGAATAGAAGAGGACGTCAGTTGACTCAAATCTCTCGCACATCTTAGGTATTACACCCCAAGAAAGAGCAAGCTTACGCCAAGTCTTCTCATCTGTGGTAAGGCCGATTATATCTACAGGTCCTCTAAACCTTGAAACCAGTCTTGCAGTCATACCTGAGATGGTGCAGGCAACGATGGCCTTTGCCTCAATGTCTATAGCCATACCGCAGGTAGCGTGTGAGATTGCATCAGGCTCATTTTTGATGATGAAGTCGCCACTGTAAAATCTCTTTTTGTAGTTGATATTCTGCTCTGTATTCTCAGCAATCTTAGACATAGCTTCAACAGCCTGAATAGGATAATGTCCCGCTGCTGTCTCACCGGATAGCATGATTGCAGAAGTTCCGTCATATACCGCATTGGCCACGTCTGAAGCCTCTGCCCTTGTAGGACGAGGATTATTAATCATAGACTCAAGCATCTCTGTTGCTGTAATAACCCTTCTTCCAAGAAGTCTGCACTTGGTTATAAGGTCTTTCTGGATAGCAGGAAGCCTCTCATAAGGAATCTCTACACCCATATCTCCTCTTGCAACCATGATACCGCTGCAGAGTTCACATATATCCTCAATGTTGTCATAGCCTGACTGATTCTCAATCTTTGCAATAAGGCTGATACCGTTTCCACCGTTTGCATCAAGGAACTCATGAACTGCCTCAAGGTCCTTTTTAACTGAAACAAAGGAGCAGGCAATAAAGTCAAGGTCGTTATCTATGGCAAATAAAAGGTCTTCTTTATCCTTTTCAGATAAGTACTCCTGTTTGATGTGCTTACCAGGGAATGCCATACTCTTTTTGTCTGAAAGGATACCTCCTGTAACTACATCACACTCTATTTCTACAGCTGTCGTCTTAACTACCCTAAGCTCAATAAGTCCATTGTTTACAAGGACTGTATCACCTTTTCTAAGCTCTTTTGCAAGATTTTTATAGCTTACGGAAACCTTAGTCTTGTCCCCGATTATATCGTCTGTAGTAAAGGTAAACTTATCGCCCTCATGAAGCTCTACCTGATGGTCCTCAAATACACCGATTCTGTACTCAGGTCCTTTGGTATCAAGCATGATAGCAATAGGAATATCGAGCTCTGCCCTTATTTTCTTTATTCTCTCTACTCTTGCCTTGTGCTCTTCGTGACTTCCGTGTGAGAAATTAAGTCTCGCAACGTTCATACCTGCCTTACAAAGTCCTCTTATCATCTCTTCGCTTTCGCTTGCAGGTCCGATAGTGCAAATAATCTTAGTCTTACGCATAAATCTCCTCACTTTCTTATCAAACGTTTATATGAAGTACTGATACAGCAATTGTAAAATATACCGTCAGCGACACTGCATCCACTATGGTTGTAATCAATGGGCTTGCCATAACTGCAGGGTCAAAGCCGACTTTTTCAGCAACCAGAGGGAGTACACAGCCGATAAATTTTGCAAATATAACAACTACAATAAGGGTTGCACATATTACAAATGCTACCGGAAGGGCTAATTTATCTATAACAAGCAGCTTAATGAAGTTAGCTCCTGCAAGCGTCACCCCACACAGCACTGCAACTCTTATCTCTTTCCAAATGACCTTAAATATTTCACTGAATTCTATCTCTCCTAGTGAAAGACCACGGATAACCGAAACGCTTGCCTGTGAGCCCGCGTTTCCACCCGTATCCATAAGCATAGGGATGTAGGCAGTAAGTATCACGAATGATGCGAGTGCATCTTCATAGCCTGTTATAATCGCTCCTGTGAAGGTAGCCGATATCATAAGGAAGAGCAGCCATGGCATCCTCTTCTTATAGGTCTCCCAGGTCGTCATCTTGTAATATGGTTTATCTGATGGCAAAATAGCTGCCATCTTCTCAATATCCTCTGTTGCCTCTTCCTGAAGGATGTCTACTACGTCATCCACGGTGATTATACCAACCATTCGGTTTTCATTGTCTACCACAGGCATCGCGGTAAATCCGTACTTCTGTATGGTAAGAGCGGCCTCTTCCTGGTCAGTGTGAGTATTGATACTGATGACCTTGGTATTCATAATGTCGCCAATAAGTTCATCGGGTTCTCTTATAAGAAGGTATCTAAGCGCTACTGTTCCCTTTAGTACACGCTGGTTATCAACTACATAACAGATATTTACTGTTTCAGAGTCAAGCCCTCTTCGCTTTATCTTAAGTATGGCATCTTCAACCGTCATCATTTCTCTAAGGTCTATGAACTCGACAGTCATTATACTTCCCGCGCTATACTCCGGGATATCGCAGAAGATGGTTTATATCTGCCCTGGTCTCAGGGCTTGCCTTTGCAAGAATCTTCTTTACTACGTTGGCAGGCATTTCCTCAAGAAGGTCAGTCGCATCATCCGCCATGAGGTTATCAATAATATGTGATGCCTCAGTATCAGACATAGAAGCGATTATGTATTGCTGGTCGTCAAGTTCCAGTTCGGCAAATACATCAGCCGCCATATCCTTTGGAAGTATTCTAAAGAGCTTTAATGAGTCCTCATCATCCATCTCATCCATGGCAAAGGCTATATCTACCACGTTCATATCTTCCATCTTTTTTCTGAGTGTTCTATAGTCCTTTGCAAGAAGCAGTTTTTCAAGCTCTTCTCTGTAGTTCTCCTCTAATTTATCTTCCACGCCTGATTCCTCCTTCTTTTATTCTTACTTTGTTGATAATACCCGTTACTTCATTCCATATACCACCACAGGATAAGAAATCCGGCATCTGTATACATGCTCCGGATTTCACCCCTGTATCTATGATATCATTAGATGATAATTCCTTCAAGGTGGTCACACTCGTGCTCGATAATCTCGGCTATATAACCGCTATAAAGCTTGATATGCTTCTTGAATTCCTCATCATGGTACTCAATTGTAATATTTCTATGCCTGGTTGTTTTTCTCTCACCGTCAAGGCACATACAACCCTCTTCTGTCTCATAAGCTCCGCTTTTCTTGATTATCTTAGGGTTAATCATAACAACCATTTCATCACTGTTTTCAGGCTGAATGGCTATAACAGCTTTATTTACTCCTATCATGTTGGCTGACATACCTACGCACTCATCTGAATAAGCCCTTAAGGTATCCTTCAAGTCCTCCACTACAGCCATATCATCCTTAGTCATAGGCTCTGATTTGAGCCTCACTGATCCTTTTACTAACTCTCTTACCATAATAATCCTATCCTTTATATCTTAAATTTTGCAACCTCCGCCCTTAGCATATCAGCAATGTCTGCCAGCTCCTCCTGGGCTGTTGCGATGTTATTCATAGCCTCTGCCTCTTCATCTATTGCAGCATTTACTTCCTCTGTAGAGGCTGCATTTTCCTCTGAAATCGAAGAAAGGCTTTCAACCATTTCTATCAGGTGGCGGTTTTCTTTCTCAAGAACAGTGGCAGAATCTTTTAAGTTCATTTTGTTACTGTTCTTCCTATTTCTACTTCCTTTGCTATCTCAGCAAACTTGCTGTCTGTCTCAGCTCTGATAACAGTCTGTTTCTCTATCTCTGTGTTTACCTTTTCCATCATGGCAACTGAGTCTTCAGACTTCTGCCTGAGGCCTTCAATAACCTCTCTGATATCCTTAGTAAAGGATGCAGACTGCTCAGCAAGCTTTCTTATCTCCTCAGCCACAACCGCAAAGCCCTTACCTGACTCTCCGGCTCTTGCAGCCTCAATGGCAGCATTAAGAGCAAGAAGATTTTGTCTGATCTGAAATGGACTGAATCATCTCACTCGCCTGTGATATCTTAGCCACACTATCGCTGGTTTCTCCTGTCATCACCTTCATAGCACCAAAGGCTTCAGAGCTGTTCTTTCCTGCGGCATTTAGCTCTGCGAGGAGTTTCAAGCCTTCATCTTTCCTGTCATTTATAGAGCTAATTGACTCATCAAGCTTTCCAAGTATCTCCACAATTGCATTGATGGTGTCTCCGGTCTTGCCTGTAGCCTCTGCTGCCTCTGCAGTATTCTCAGCCTGTTCCGTTGAGCCCTGAGAGATATGTGACATAACCGTAGCAACTTCTTTTGTCATCTTGTTGGTATCATTTACCGTAGCAGCCATGTTAGCAGCTACATCAGCTACCTTACCTGCATTACCCGATATATTTCTTATCATTTCCTCGAGATTGCCTCTTACAGTAGCATACCATCTTAAGCAGTCCATCAAGCTCATTAGGTCTTCCCTTAAGTGACGGAAGCTCACACTCTGAGCCCGTAAGGTCAAACTCTGATATCTTTTTGGCAAGCTTAAGAGTCTTATCTACCTTCTTAGAAATGACATTTCTAAATATAAAGCTTAGTGCGGCTGTGATAAAGAGAAGTGCGGCAGAGCTTACAAGGATAATGCCTACAACTGTGCCAACCGTCTTAGAAGTTGATTCCTTCTCTGCTGCCACTACCTTCTCAAATTCATCAACATAATTTCCTGTTCCGATTATCCAGTTAAATGGCTTGTATATCTGAACATAAGCCCTTTTTCTGAGATGGCTCCGTCTCGTTTGCTTTTTGGAAAATAATAATCTAAAAAAAGCCTGAACCCTCACCATTTCCTATCTCAAGGAACTTTTCAACTATCTTAAAAGCCGTTGTGGTCAGTGAAAGCCCTCTTCTGTCTGTTCCCTCCACAGCACTTCCAAGGAGAACCACGTTTATGCCTTCTGTGGTATCTGCCCAGAAGTATCCGCTATCAAGGTATTTAGCCCCTCTTATAATGCTTGCAGCAAGCTCCTTACCGTCTTTCTCAGAAAGCTTGCCTTCCTCTATCTGCTTATTAATAGGGTCTAATAAGCTGACTATGGTCTGTACCTGGCCTTTAATCATCTCATCGTAGTCTTCCCGCATCCTGTCTTCCATAGAGACAATCTGTTTGTCAGATATACTGTAAATATTGGTTACTGAAAGTACTCCAAAAAGCTATTAAAACAATTGAAATGCTTAAGCACATAAATAAGACTGTAGTTCCTATCTTCCTATACTTTACCATATCTTAGTCCCCTCCGTTTGTGTTTTTATAATATTTTAGGTAAATTTCGCAAGAATAGTTCTCTCAGGGCCTTATAAAGCCATTTTACAATATTTCAATCTACTTAATTACTTCCTTTACAGTCTTTACAACATTGTCAACTGTAAAGCCGAAATTCATAAATAGCACACCGGCAGGAGCAGAAGCACCAAATCTGTCTAGGCATACCGTCTTTCCGTCAAGTCCGACATACTTGCCCCAGCCAAACTCTGAGAGGGCTTCAACCGCCACTCTTGCTCTTACAGCCTTTGGAAGCACCTTTTCCTTATATTCAAGGGACTGCTTCTCAAATATATCCATACAAGGCATGGATACAACTCTTACATCAACGCCTTCCTTAGCAATCACTTCCTTAGCTTCGATAGAAAGGCTAACCTCTGAACCGCTTGCAATAATGATTGCATCAGGAGTCTCCTTTGAAGAATCAGCTACTACATAGCCTCCTTTAAGTGCTTCCTTTGATGAACCTGCAAGCTGTGGAAGATTCTGTCTTGTAAGTACAAGAGCTGTAGGTGTCTCTTTTGAAGTAACCGCACTATACCAAGCAGCTATTGTCTCAGTTGCATCAGCAGGGCGGAATACATTGAAATTAGGCATAGCTCTAAACTCAGCAAGCTGCTCTATAGGCTCGTGAGTAGGTCCGTCCTCTCCTACACCGATAGAATCGTGTGTAAGTATGAAGGTAAGTGGTATCTCCATAAGAGAGGCAAGTCGTGCCATAGGCTTCACATAGTCACTGAATACAAAGAAGGTGGATACATATGCCTTAAGTCCGTGAAGCACAAGACCATTGCCTATACCTGTCATTGCAAGTTCTCTTACGCCAAAATGTACATTTCTTCCGGCATAATTCTCTGCAGAATAGTCTCCCGCACCGTTAACATAGCTCTTGTTAGACGGAGCGAGGTCTGCTGAACCTCCAAACAGGGTAGGGAGCTTGGCTGAAAGCTTGTTAAGCACCTTTCCTGAAAGGTTTCTGGTTGCATCATCCTTCTCATCATAGCTCCAGAAGTCTTCATCATCTAAGAGCTTACCTGCCTTGGTCTCATCCTTATATTCATCCCAAAGAGTCTTCATTTCAGGGAATTTCTCACAATATTCCTTAAATAGCTTATTCCACTCTTCTTCCTTCTTCGCTAAGTTCTCTGCCTTTGCCTTATAGTTCTCATATACCTCGTCAGGTACAAAGAAAGGCTCTTCACTTGGCCAGCCGAGAGTTTTTTTCATTGCAATAATATTATCGGCACCAAGTGGCGCTCCATGAACATCCGCTGAGCCTTCTTTTGGAGAACCAAAGCCTATTTTTGTATTTATCTTGATAAATGAAGGGCTTTCCTTATCCTCCTTAGCCTCTTCTATAGCCTTTCCGATTTCAGATATGTCATTGCCATCCTTTACTTCAAGCACCTTAAAGCCCATAGCCTTAAATCTGGCAGGTACATCCTCTGTAAAAGCGATGTCTGTATTTCCCTCGATAGATATCTTGTTTGAATCATAAAGCACGATAAGCTTGTTTAGCTTAAGTGTGCCTGCAAGTGAAAATGCCTCGTAGTTGATGCCTTCCATCATACAGCCATCGCCACCGAGCACATAGGTGTAGTGGTCAACTACAGGATAGCCTTCCTTGTTGAACTTAGCTGCAAGATGAGTCTCAGCCATAGCCATACCCACAGCCATAGCCATACCTGCACCAAGAGGGACCTGTGGACGCTTCTACTCCTGTAGTAACCCCATACTCAGGATGTCCCGGTGTCTTAGAGCCCCACTGACGGAAATTCTTTAAGTCGTCAAGAGTAAGTCCATATCCAAAAAGATGGAGCAATGAGTAAAGAAGAGTAGAGCCATGTCCCCCTGAAAGTACGAATCTGTCTCTATTTTCCCAGCTGGGATTCTTTGGGTTGTGGTTCATGTGATTGGCCCAAAGCTCGTATCCTATCGCAGCCGCACCAAGAGGAAGTCCCGGATGTCCTGAATTCGCCTTCTGTACAGCGTCAGCTGACAATACTCTGATTGCATTTACTGATAAGTTATCGATATTACTCATTTTGTCCTCCTAAATTTTTATTGTCTGTTTATTATTAATTCCTCAGCGTAAGGCAGTGTCTTGATCCAGTCACAAAGCACGTGCCATTCATCAAGCTTATGAGCCTTTCTCGCATAGTAAATGTTCGAGAGGGTCTCATAGTTTAGGGTACAGGTTCTAAGCTGGTTGTAGCTTGAAGGAAGCATCTGGATAAGGTCATACCAGTAGGTCTTATCCTTTGATTCCACGTATTTCTTTCTTACCTCTTCCATATAGTCCACAAAGGAGAAAAAGTGTTTTCTTGATTCCTCTGTCATATGGTCAGTAGAAAAATCCGCTTCTTCAAATGCCTTAGAGTGAATCTTATGCATGGTACTTGTGGAGTTGGCTACTGTACCCACTTTGTAGGTATCATACTCCTTCCACCAGTATAGTGGTGCAGTTATGTCAACTGATACAAATATCTGTCTTATAAACTTCCTGTGGTCAGGCCCTGCCTTAGCAAGCTTTGTAGCTAGGCCAAGGTCATTTTCGCCTAAAATGTAGTTATTGTTCTCATCATAATAGCTATCCGTTCTATCCCAGGAATTCATAGGGTTTCTAGCGCCCCTCATCGCATTCTCGAGGTTGAGGACAGAGGTTCTCTCAAGTTTTATCATAATCTTTTCACCTTTAATTTAATATTTTTGACACTAAAATCCAGTATCAGTTTACCACATTTTCTGCCCACTTATCAATAGTGAAACTAGATATATCAATAATCAGTTTCAGTGATTCTAAAAATACCCTTTTAAAACATTCAACAATCGAAATATTATACTTTTAACTCTTGTATCAGTTTATAATTTTTGCAACAAAAAAACTGTTACATCAGAATGAGTATACACCAATAAGTTATCTGGTCCTACAGACCACCTATCAGGTATTTTTCTTTTGTAACAGTCCTTTTTGTATTACTATTTTTGTATTACTTTTCTGTATCACCGGCATTTTTCAGTAGTGTTTTTCGACTACTTTATCTGTACTTTCATCCTTTACGGGATTCTCCGTGACAGCATTATCTGTTTTTATCTCCTCTGTCACAGCCACATCAGCCTTATTGTCATCAGTCTTGTTAGCTTCAGCCTTATCCGCCTTTTTCATCCTCAGGCTCAGGAAGTCCCTTTATCTCTCTGTACATCTTGATAAATTCCTTACCTGTGATAGTCTCCTTCTCAATGAGGTACTCTGCTATCTTCTCAAGTGCGTCTCTATTTTCCTTGATGATGTTCACAGCCCTGTCATAGTATTCTTTCATACGCCTTGCGACTTCCTCGTCTATCCTGGCCGCCGTCTCATCTGCACAGTTAAGCACTGCCCTTCCGTCAAGATAACGGTTCTCTATGGATTCAAGACCTACCATACCGAATTTGTCTGACATACCATACTGAGTAATCATAGAGCGAAGAATGGCTGTAGCCCGCTCAATATCATTGCTTGCGCCAGTCGTCACCGAGTTAAACACAACATCTTCAGCAGCTCTTCCTCCAAGGAAGGTAACAATATCTGTCTCCAGCTCCTCCTTACTCTGAAGGAATTTTTCCTCTTTAGGAAGCTGCATAGTATAGCCAAGTGAACCCATTGTTCTAGGCACTATCGTTATCTTCTGTACCGGATCAGCATTCTTCATAGATGCAGTTATAAGAGCATGTCCTACCTCATGGAAGGCAACTATACGCTTTTCTTCCTTGCCAAGTATCCTATCCTTCTTTTCTTTACCGGCTATAACAACTTCAACAGCTTCAAAAAGGTCAGCCTGTCCAACGCTCTTTCTTCCTGCCTTTACCGCCATAATAGCAGCTTCATTTTATCATATTTGCAAGGTCTGAACCAACAGCCCCTGCTGTAGCCATCGCAATTGCATCCAAATCTACCGTGTCATCCATAAGTACATCTTTGCTGTGTACCTTAAGTATAGCAATTCTTCCCTTAAGGTCAGGGCGGTCAACTATAACCCTTCTATCAAATCGTCCCGGACGAAGAAGCGCCTTATCAAGCACGTCAGGACGGTTTGTCGCTGCAAAGTATAACCACTCCCTTTGATTTGGCATCGAAGCCGTCCATCTCGGCAAGAAGCTGGTTCAAGGTCTGCTCACGCTCATCATTGCCTCCACCGTACTTAGAATCCCTGCTCTTACCTATGGCATCTATCTCATCTATAAAAATGATACAAGGCGCCATGCTGTGTGCCTGCTTGAATAAGTCTCTTACTCTGGAAGCACCTACACCTACGAACATCTCTACGAAGTCAGAGCCTGAAAGCGAGAAGAATGGCACATTTGCCTCTCCCGCAACCGCCTTTGCAAGCAGTGTCTTACCTGTTCCCGGAGGTCCTACAAGAAGGGCTCCCTTAGGAAGCTTAGCACCTATTTCAGCGTATTTTCTAGGATTGTGAAGAAAGTCAACCATTTCTCGAAGCGAGTCCTTGGCCTCGTCCTCACCTGCCACATCCGCAAAGGTTATGCCTGTACGCTTCTCAACATATACCTTGGCATTGCTTTTTCCTACTCCCATCATACCGCCTGCATTCTTTGAGAATGAACGGTAAAGGAGATACATAACCACCCAAATCCCCACAAGAGGAAGGATATAGATAGCAAAGAACTCAAGTATGCCCTGAGAAGCATCCGCTACCGGCGAGCTTACCTTCACATTTGCCTTAAGGAGCCTCTCTGCAAGGTCATTATCACCTATATAACCTGTATAATAAGTTGGAGCATATATATCATTGGCTGAACCCTTAGGCGTGATTTCAATCTTGCCCTGCTTAAGCACAACCGACTCCACCTTGCCGTCATCTATCATCTTAACAAACTCATTGTAGGTTATCTCCTTGTTGATTCCCTGTTTTATAAGCTGCATTCCATAGATGAAGGTTAAAAATATAATAATTGTCGCTATAATGGTGATTATCCCGGCTTTTTTATTCATTCCTCCGCCCGAGTTGTTATCACTAGGTTTTTTATTCTTATTCTCGTCCATTCAACTTCCTTTCCCTAACTCATTAACACAATTTCATTGTATACAATTATATCTAAGTCGAGCTTTAATTGCAAGCAATACACAATTATTTCACTAATTCTTACCCCTGTTCTTCTCGTAGATAAGCCCAAGCCCCTTTATAAGCAGTGAATCATCCACTACTATCTTCTTCTTACAATACGGCACGACCAGTTTTGCAAGCCCTCCCGTTGCTATAGTCAGGAGTTCTCTTTCCATCTCTTCTTCTATTCGCTCTATCATGCCGTCTATCATAGCTGCATTTCCATATATGGTACCGCTCTTCATGCTGTCTATGGTGTTGCTTCCTATCACCTTCTTTGGTGCTTCAAGGCTGATTCTTATAAGCTGTGAAGTGCCGCTTACAAGGGAATTAAGAGCTGTCACAACTCCCGGCATAATGGCACCGCCCATAAACTGCTTCTTTTCATTTACGTAGCTAAAGGTTGTAGCAGTACCCATATCAATAATAATAAAAGGAGGCTTATACTCGTAAATGGCAGCAACTGCGCCTGCTATGAGGTCAGCACCAAGCTGTGCAGGGTTGTCTATCACTATGTTGATTCCGCTTTTTACCCCGGGACCTACTATGAGGGGAAACTTCCCACATACTTTGTTTACAGCCTCCGCTATGGTATCTGTAAGCTGTGGAACTACAGAAGATATGATACTTCCTTCTACATCAGTGGGAGTTTTCCCATAGAGTTCAAAGAGGTTCTTAAACATAATAGCATATTCAAGACTGGTTTTACCCAGGTTGGTGGCAAGCCTCTCTTCAAATATCAGCTCTTTCCCGTCAAGGCAGCCAAGAACAATGTTGCTGTTTCCCATGTCTACTGCAAATATCATAAGTCTCTCCAATACATAATAATGAGGACAGGAACGCTCCTTCCGGCACGAACCTGCCCCATAGATTTTGGGTTTAGTTTTCTTCTATAATGCTTTTTGCCTTGTCAGGGTCTCCTGATACTGAAAGGTAAACATAGTTTCCTTTGCGGATAACAAGAGCATTCTCAAGGCGTTTAAGCTCCTCAGGCACATAGTTCTTAAAGCTTGTCTTCTGAGTTTCAACTCTTTCCTTAAGCTTTGTCTCGATTTCCTTAGCTGTTTCTTCGTCATTGGCTTCAAATGCAGCTATCTCTTCTGATGTACCTCCTGAGCTTGATACATATATCTTCATAGCTTTTATCTTATCCTTTGGAAGCCCCGGATAAATGACATCAAGACTTTCTTTTTCTGCCTCAGCAAGCTTATCATCATACTTTATTTCATTTAGAAGTCTGTCAGCTACTTTTTGTTACATCAACCAGCAGCAGCCTGACTACTCTTTGCTGAAGCCGCAGCAGAACTTGTAGTAGTGCTGGTCTTCTTTGTATCACCACTTCCTCCACAGCCGTAGAGTACAGTACTCGCTGTAAGAGTAAGTACTGAAAAGTGCCGCTAACATTTTGATTCTGTTTGTTCTTTTTTTCATCTTCTTAACCTCATTCTTAATAATTCATATTTACGATATAAGCAAGTATTCTCTTGCAATATTCCCTATTCATATGTATTCCGTCAGGAGTTACATCACCCGGAAGGTATCCTTTGTCGTTGGCTACGGCAGGAGAATTGTCCACATATGTCTCTCCGTTATCCTCAGCCATCTTTTTGATTACCTTATTAAACTTCTTCACATTCTTCATATTGAATATCTTATCTGACTTAGACTTCTTCTCAGTTACAGGTAAGATACCCTGAACTACGACCTCAGCATTTGGCTGGATTTTTCTTGATTGCATCTATGGTCTTTTGATACTCATCTGCAAAGATATTGGTGTATGGCCATCCCAGTTCATTTATACCAAAGCAAATGTATACCTTTTTGTACTGCTTATCCTTTAAGGCATCAACTACGGTCACTGCCTTACCTGCTGCATTCTTTACAACCTTTTCCGTACGTGCATTCTTAACATTTAAGCCTCTTCCTGCAAAGAAGTCAGGGCTTATAAGTCCTGCATTTATCTGAAGCCCCTGTGTCCTTGAGTCGCCGATAAAAACTGTATCCTTGTAGTAATCTTCCTCTGCTTCCTTAGACGCAGTAACAAGCTTTTGATGTCATCCTTTTCCTTTTTCTTTGGCATCCTTCTTTTTTATCGGTCTTAGAGGCTACAGTCTTAGTATCTTCTTTGCTTACATCACCGCTTGAAGCCTCCTCAGTCTTGCTCGAAGCTGTCTTACTATCAGAAGCAGTACTTGAGGAGGAAGTCACATTTGTGGCTGTATTTACCGCAGAACCTGTAGAAGCTACACTTTTTGTATTGCTTCCATTATCTCCCATAAAAAGACTTATAAATCCGTATGCTCCCATTATCCCTGCGCCATAATCGTAACAACAACTACGGCAACCAGGCCTCTGTTCTCGTTTCTTCTTTTTCTTCTATATGCATTTCTGTTGTTTCTGTATGAATTACCGCTCATTCCTACCTCATTTCAAATCACATTTTATCTGCAACAGCTAAGCACTTTTAGCACTCAGCAAAATGAGTATAAGTTTGTCAATATCAATTGTCAAGCGTATTTCACTTAATTTTTGTTTTTTAAGATTTTTGTAAAAATATAATTAACCATTTTTGATATATATTCGTAATCTTCTTTGTCTGCATTGGCTACAATACCTATAATCATTTCTTCTTTGGTGCTAGCGGCTTCACTTAAAAGCCTACTTTTCTTAAGGCTTATGCCATAGCCGTTTGATGTAAGCCTATCCTTATATGAAGTGTCATCCTTTATCACCTCAGATATCTTGAGGAAGGTCCCATTTGAGGCAAAAGTCATCAAATTTGGCCTTGTCTGCTATGATTACATTTATGTCGCCTGCGGCAATCTTTGCTACAAGTTTCTGAGTATTGGCAACTGCATTGCCCATGCCTGACTCATCAAGGTAGTAGCTGTCATCGATAAGAATCTCCTGCTTACCCTCTTTAAGCCCCAGTATATCCGCAAGTTGCTTTTTGAAGCTCATTAACCTTATTCTCATCCCAGTAGTCGTTTACTACAGCAACAGAAACGACAACATCTGCCTTTGGCGAAAGAACGGTGTACAAAAATGACGCAAGAAAACCGATTACAATTATACCTATAATCACCTTATTTCTGTAATAGTCATTAAAAATAAGCTAGCTTTTTCCTTTCTGCTCATTTTTCTTCCACTTTTCGCCTTCACTTTCTTCAGGATGGCGCCTGTAGATGTAGGCTTCTTCATCCAAAACACTGTTTTTTTCTTCATATCTACTCTTCTATAAGCTTGAACTTCTTAAGCATAGCCTCCAGCTTATCCTGGTTAATAGGCTTTCCGGCGTAAGCAGTACAGCCATTTTCAAATGCCTTGGTCACATGTCTCGTCTCGCTAAGGGCAGTAGTCATAACTATCTTAACTCTCTCATCCTCAGCAACACCGCTTTTCTTCTTCTATCTTTCTGATAGTTTTTAAGTGCCTGATGTCCATCCATCTCGGGCATCATTATATCCAAACAAATAAGATCATAAGGCTCACCGCATTCAATGGCCATCTTATACGCTTCAACAGCCTCTTTGCCATCTACTGTTACATCACATTCCCCATATTTCTCAAAAAAATCTAAGCATGAACTTCCTGCTCACAAAATCATCCTCCGCTATAAGTACCTTCATTTTTACCTCCAAGAATAAATATTTGTATGTTAAGAAATAATGTGTACCTTTTGAAATTTTATGTTATCATAATGATAGATTAGTGTCAAATGTGAAAGTGTGGTTTTTAGTGAAATCCTATGTAAATGTTGTAAAATTTTATGAAAGTGAGGTACTTATGGTTTCAGATAAGATGAAAGGTTTACTCGCAGGAAGCTCTGTTATCAGGGCTATGTTTGAAGATGGCAAAAGACTGGCTAAGGAGTATGGAGTGAAAAATGTATATGACTTCAGCCTTGGCAACCCCTTCTCCTACCCTCCCGAGAAACTAAAGACTGTAATCAAGTCCTTAGTGGATGATACGAATCCTACCTTTCTTCACGGATATATGAATAATTCAGGATATGAGGCTGTCCGCGAAAAGATAGCCTCCTCACTTAACAAGAGGTTTGGAACTGACTTTTCATTTAAGAATATAATAATGACTGTGGGCGCCGCAGGAGGTCTCAACGTGGCTTTTTAAGACCTTATTAAACCCTGGTGATGAGGTCATTACCTTTTCGCCCTATTTTAGCGAATACAGGCATTACGCCGATAACTCCAGCGGAAAGCTTGTAGCCCTTAAGCCAAATACAGGAGGTGACTTTAGACCTGATGCAGAGGAACTAAGAAGGGCTATCACCACCAATACCAAGGCTGTAATAATAAATTCTCCTAACAATCCTACAGGTGTAGTATATTCTGAGGAGGATATTAGAAGCATAGTGAATGTACTTAGAGAAAAGAGTGCAGAAATAGGACATACTATCTTTCTTATCTCTGACGAGCCATACAGGGAGCTGGTTTACGGTGGCGTAACTGTGCCTTATCTTACTAAGTACTATGAAAACACCATAGTCTGCTACTCTTACAGCAAGTCCCTTTCGCTCCCCGGCGAGCGTATAGGCTATCTCGTCATCCCTTCTGAGATTGAGGATTTTTCTGACATGGTCGCTGCCGCAAATGTTGCTACCAGGATACTTGGCTTTGTAAATGCTCCGTCCCTTATGCAGCTTGCTATCGCAGAGTGTCTGGATGAAGGTGCTGATATAAGTGTGTATGAAGAAAACAGGAATAAACTAATGAAGATGTTTGACGAAATCGGCTTTTCCTACATAAAACCTGAGGGTGCTTTCTACCTTTTTATGAAAACACCTGAGGATGATAAGTCCTTTGCTGAAAAGGCTAAGAAGGAGAGAATCCTCTTGGTTCCGGGCTCCGCCTTTGGATGCCCCGGATATGCACGGATAGCTTATTGTGTGGATACTAAGGTGATAGAGAGGTCTTATGAGGGCTTTAGGAGACTTGCAAAGATGTATGAGGATTGAAGTTGACGCTCCGAATACGAAAAAAATAAAGGTGAAATCCACCTTTTTATTACGCGTTTATTTTATCATAGATTTGTGGGGGCAATGGGGGAGTGTGACGTTTTGCTTTATTCAGGTGGCAAACTTAAAGTTGTAAGGCTAATGTTCTGTTTTATCTTACTAAGTGACACTCCCACCTCTTTATATTGCTCATAAAGCTTATCTGCTCTGCAATGCGATAGCTGGTAATTTCTCTCTACTTTCCACAGTCGCCTTCTCCAAAATATCCCTCCACATTTTTTTGTAGAATATCCTGCATTTTTTTCTTTTGTAAATGCCTGAATAATACCGTCTGTAGCCCATAAAAATAGGGCTTTGAAAATTCCTTTCCTCAAATTCAATATCACTGCGATAAAAGGTATTTTGTTCTAATTTTTCCCTCCCGAAATACCTCATTTTGTTTAGTTTGAGTAAGCAAATTATAGCTCTAATTTTTGATTGTGTTTAAATCTTTTTGTAACTATAGCTGTATCAAATCTTACTTCAAATAAAATCAAGGATTCCCCAGCGTATTCTATAGTATCTTTATAGCCTGGAATTTTAGCAATAAATTGCTCTGCAACATCAAAAATTGTTTTGGAACTTTTTTTGGCCATCCCTTAGCTTTAACATGTTCATTTCCTGAGTGAGGAATTGTAGTAAATGCCACATAAGGATTTGAATTCATTTCCTTGATTTTATCGTTTCCTTCAAAAGAAGAAAAGTAAAGTATATTTTCAGCTGGATCAAAATAAAAATTTACTATTCTCACATTAGAAATATTATCTACAGATGTTGCTAAGGCTATCTCTGTTTGTTCAGCCATGATTTTTAAAAATTCTGTTTTTATGTTCATTTAAGGAGTCCTCCTTTTTGCTATTTTCAATTGTAATTATGCACTAGAGTTACTATTTCTATAAATTTATAGCATCAGCTCGAATGATAAATTCTAAGCGAGTGCGTTAGGCGGAGCAGAGCGGATGCAGGAGCGAATGTTATCATTCGGGGCGTAATTTAGCCCACTTTTATAAACAGAATGTCATATATGCAGGTATACACACTATTCTATCTTTCACTACAAGATTTCTAGGATGGATAATATAACTCTCACCCTATTCTTGATTTATATTTTTCGTTAAATCTATTCAGTGAAGCTGTGGTGTATTTTTCCCTGATTTAACCTCTATAGGATACATTTTATACTTCAGCTTACTGTTATTGGATATAATAAAATCAATTTCTATGTCATTACGATGTTTTTCGCGTGAATAGTGAGTATAAAAGTACAATTTATGTCCATTTGCCACAAGCATCTGAGCAATTACATTCTCGTATAACATTCCTTCGTTAATAGAGAGCTTATCATTTAGAATCTGTGCATATACCTCACTCTCTAATAATTCGTTTTCATCAAATGCATGGCTTAGCAAAAGTCCTGTATCTCCCATATAACACTTTACATAAGTTCGTTCTTCATTTATCGAGAGACCAACATTTGGATCATTACACAAAAAACACTCATTTGAAATCATAGAGTCAGACAGCCAAAAAAATGTTTCACTATATTGCTCCGCATAACTGCCTTCCTGTATATTTTTGAACACTACACGCTTCTCATGTTGCGACAATAATCCTGGAATTTGATCAAAAATCGCCAAAACTTTGCCACGATACTGTGCCTTAATCTTCATAATGTCATTACGATACAGCTTCAAAATATCCCGTTTTTCAGCATCAACTAAGCTAAAGTTTTTATCATTCTCCATGTAAAATAATAACCGGTTTTGGCATACCACCTACCAGCATATACTGCTTAAAAAGCATCATTGCCTTATTATGCATGCCTCTTTCCAAAGGTTCCCGCTTTTCAAAACAGCTTTTTATATAATTTACAAGCTGTTCTTCTCCCATCGCCCAAGCAAACTCCTCAAAATCAAGCGGATACATTGTAATACTTCTCTCCTCTGATGGTATTACAATATCATTAACATTTTCTTAATTGATATCAATGAGCCTGTTTCTATATAGTCGTATCTGCCATCAGCAACAAGATATTTTATTGCTGCTCTTGCTTGTGGAAACATCTGTACTTCATCAAAAATCAGCACAGATTTTCTTGTAACAAAGATTAACCCCATAGTAGGTGCTAAGAAGCATAAATAAATCATCAAGCTTGTTCAGGTGTTGGTTGAAGTATTCTTCTACAACTTTATCTTTCTTTGCAAAATCTATAAGAATATAAGATTCATATTCTTTCCTTGCAAATTCTTCTACAATTGTAGACTTGCCGATACGTCTGGCTCCCTCCACAATTATCGCTTTTTGTTCCACCGCAGCCATTTTTCCAATCCAGTAATTTGCTATAGATTTTTCTTTTTAGAATCATTTGGTTCTCCTTATCAGTCACAATCTGCCTCATATTTAACTTTTGATTATGCGCAGAATTATCATGTGGTATTTCTTTGATTATGCGCATATTATATCGCTCTTTTTGATTATGCGCAAGATAACATTGTGCGATTTTTTTGATTATGCGCAGTTATCTTCTGCTATACCCTTACTGGCTTTATTGCTACCCTACGTTCTATAGCATTCTTTTTCTTATTTGCTACTTTATTTGCTACTTTTCTTACAGAAATTTATGATATCAGTTCCGAATGATAAATTCTAATTTATCTAACTAAATAATCAAATACACGCTTGTTGAAATCACTTGCCTCCTCGTATGCAGCATGTCCCAAATTTTTTTCATATATGTATATTTCACTTCCGTAAATTTGTTCTACATTTTTGTAAGATGCGTCGCAGCCAACGATCTGATCTGTCCTTCCTCCAATAATAAGCGTTGGACAGTGAATTTTCTGGAGGTCATCAAAGCAGTCGAAATTCAATATCGCATTTGCATTTACTATAAATCTATGGTAGTTCTTCGGCTTTCCGATCCATCCAACTACAGGGTATATTTTACGATACCTATTGAGATATTCTTGTGAGTAACTCTTTTCCGCTGTATCAATCATCAGTTGCTTATGGTTCTTTTTCTTTTGCTAATTCAATCCATGAGACTGATGACAGACTTAACTATATCATTGGCATATGGTGCTGAAACTGCAATTACAAGCCGTTCCACCATAGCGGGGTGATTGATTGCCAGAGATTGCGCAATCATTCCACCTTCGGATACACCTAAGACTGCTGCTTTTTCAATTCCAAGCCTTCTCATTGCTTCTGCTTGATCATCTGCCATTTCACTGATGGAATAATTATTAGGCAACTCATTTTTCCTGCTGAACATATACACTGTGTAGTCTTTGAAAAACAGCTTATATGGCAAAGCAAGAAGGAGTGCTTTGCCCTTCACCGTAGTCAATCCGTCTGATAAACCTGGCAATATAATCAGCGCTTTGTTCCCTGATCCGAACGAAACATAATTCATTCCCGTATATCCAATCGGAACCACACCGTTCTTTGTATTCCAGCACATTCAATCAATCCTCCACAAATTTCGATTTTTCATACATTCAATTTACTTGCCAACTTGTAAACCTGTTTTATCTCTTTACTTTCTAATTCCCAGCTATCAAGCTCAATTTTAATCAACTCTGGAAATTTCTTGCTTGATAGACATCAGATTTATATGTAAAAAATTGCCAAATTCTTAGTGATCTTTTATCGTAATAATGTAAAGTAAAAAAATAACCCTGTAGCAGACCTTTTCAGATTGCCACAGGGCTGTCATATCAAAGACTAGGCCCTTTTACGTTCAGCTCTTGCAGCAGATATTTCAGCGTTGATTTCTTCTAGAGACATATCAGGTACATCGCCAGCTTCTTCACGCAATGACATAAACGCCGACCTAAAGTCTTCTCTTTTGGTTACTGGCGGCAGTACCGCATCAAAAAGGCAGTCCTCTTACCTGTTTACTCTTATTCATAAACATACGAAAAGCAGTAGGAAGATCCATGCCAAGCTGACTGTATATATCTGCCACCTCTTCTTTTAAAGCCTTATCCGCCCTGAATTGAACCAATACCTGTTCAGCCATATTTATCATCTCCTTATATTCTAATACATAATATATGCATTTGTTAGTTGTTTGTATTATTATAACCACCCAGCACAAAAAATATCAATAGCAAAAAGAACCCTAGCAGATATTTCTATCTAACAGGGTCTCTCGCAATCATCATAAGCCCACATAAGCCTATTTTTAATTTTCATTAGTATTACAACTTCAAATTTGTCATACAATCAATTTACTTGCCAACTTGTAAACCTGTTTTATCTCTTTTACTTTCTAATTGCCAGCTATCAAGCTCAAGTTTAATCAACTCTGGAAATTTCTTACTAATATCCCTTAAAGCATTTCCAACTGATTTTCTCACATATTCGCTTACATCTTCTTTTTAAGCTTGCAATTCTTTCTATAGCTTCATTCGGATTTTCCTTGAAATATGGTCTATTCGTCCATATTCTTAGTCCCTCCGTTACGGCTCTTCTTGTATTAGGATTATTGTTTTTTAACCATTCATCAATTGTTGGAAGTGCTTTTTCATATCCTATTTTCTTGCAAAATTCATCAAATGCCTTTGCCAATACTTCTTGAACTCTCCAATTGTCATCTTTGGAAACTTCGTCTCTCATAAATGCCAGAACATCATTTTGTTCTGATAAATACCCAAAAAGAAATACACCGTACATCCTTACTTGATAGGTATCAGATTTATATGCTAAAAATGCCAACTTCTTGATATGTTCATTAGCATTAGATTTATAATCGGTTAAGGCTCTTTTCTCTTCTTCTTTGAAGCCATTTTCTATCAAAGAAAATTCTTTTTCTAAACCCACAATATATTCTTCCAAGTACGATTACCTCCTTTTCGTGCATATACTCACAATTACTTCTTATCTAGTTTTGATGTCGTCTAACCCAATCAAGCAGGTCTTCATATTCCTGCTTACCTGCTGCCACATCTAAAATCACCACATATAATTCTTTTTGCGTATACGAAAGCTCAATACCATTTAGAGCAAGAAGCACTAACATACTGATGGGCTCCTATTCTTTTTATTTCCATCAACCATGCAATGGTTTTTAATGAGTCCATATCCTAATCTTACCGCCTTCTCCTGAATTGATGGGTACAGCTCTATACCTCCAAAAGACTGAAAAGGAGTCTCTATCGCTGATTCTAGAAGATTATTGTCCCTAACTCCATCACTTCCTCCCGTCTCTTTTTATCAGATGAGAGTGTAAGATAAGAATTTGCTCTTTACTTAATCTTATCATTTAGCAAGTACCTCATACGCTTCTTTGTTTTGAGCTATCAGTTTCTTTTGAGATACTAAGCACATCATCATCAGATGCGACAATATCCGCATTAGCCTTTATTAAAATCTATAACAAGATATCTTGGAACATTATTTTTTAAGATTACAGCAGAACCTTTCTCATCTACCAGTCTTGCTACCTTAGAAAAATTCTGATTTGCTTCAGAAATTGACACCATTGTATTTGTATCTATAGTCATATGAATATCCTGCATAATGATTTCCTAAGAGGTTCATTACGCATTTTTCCTTTCTTGTTTGTTTTCAATTAGTATACATAAATTATAGGATATTTTTCAACCTATTTTTTTGATAGTATAAATTATATTGCTTTATCAAAAGAATATTCTTCGTGATTCTGAAGCTAATGAATTTACTAAGTCTCAAACATAATGAACCATTATATTTTACAGCTTCCTATTTGCAAAAATCAGGCGGAATTTCACCTGATTTTTACTATTCTTCTTTTTCATCATAGCCCTTAGTAGTATGTGATGATTAATTATACCAAATTAAACAGTTTTATTTCATTAGCTATTTTTTTCTTCTGTATCAATGGAATGATATAACACCGGTCTTGGGGTACCACCTAACAGCATATACTGCTTAATTTCTTTGATTATGCGCAAGTTAATATTATATGATTTTTTTGATTATGCGCAGTTATCTTCTGCTATACCCTTTATCGGCTTTATTGCTACCCCTATGTTCTATGACACTCTTTTCTTATTTGCTACTTTATTTGCTACTTTTTACAGAAATTTATGATATTAACTCCGAACGATAAAATCTAATTTGTCGAGTTTTATAATCTAAACTAAGTGACGCTCCGAATGATAACATTTCAGACTCGCTCCGGCATCCGCTTCGCTCCGCCTAATGCGCTCGCTTAGAATTTATCATTCGTAGCTGATGCCTTAAGTTTATGCAAATAACAACCCGAATACCAAATTAAATACAGCCCCTCACCCGTCCCCATGTGGCTAGTGTGTTTGTTTGTCTCGACTTATCAATCAAACAGCCTGAGCTGATAATGCCGGGGGTCACTGATTCCATCCTGATTTTGTGCTTCACACTTGGCAATTGTGGACGACCTTATTTGTTCACTGTCAGCCGGAACTAATAATGCCGCATAGTTCGCCGTTTCCACTCTGACTTCGTGCTTCGCACTCGTCACTCGTGGACGGCTATTATATAGACAGGACTAACACACTAGCTTCATTGCTTTTGCAATTTGCTAAGTGCTAGTCACTGCCAAAAAGCGAGCGCATCAGGTTTTTTTCGTCAGCAAAGCCATATTGCAACAGCATCTTACAGAAAAACCGTAGCGAGTCTGGACATTTATTAGTGAAGGCGTCACTTTGTCAGATAATCGAAATGTTATGCACTTATATTTATTCGCAAGTGATTAACTGGCATACTATCAGTGAAGGCGTGACTTAGTAAGTTAACAACACATTAGCCCAACATTCAATCATTAGACATCCACGCCTTCCTGTGTACGAAAAAAACAGGCGGAATTCCGCCTGTTTTTTTCACATCCTTTACTCATCATTTCCAACAATCTCACCAAGCACCGATATCACAGCACCGAGGATAATCACCAAATCAGAAAGATTAAATACTATCTTAGGTATGCCCTTGATTACAAAAATAATCAGTGACACCGCCCTTTGTGATTCTGTCATAGAGATTGGAGGCTGCAGCACCTACCATGAGGGCAAGTCCAAGTCTCTTTATCTTTCTATGCTTCTTGCCAAGGGTAAGCAGATATATATAAGCAGTCATACCAAACATTGCAGACACCCAAGAAAGCACCCATCTGGGTTTTTCCTCAAGGTTGTTCATAATGAGCCCCTTATTTACAGACTTTTTAATGGTAATAAGGTCTCCGAAAATACTGCTTTCCTGTCTCTATCTTATCCTTTTTCAACCTGTCCCTTTAAGAACTGGTCTACTAAAAAATGCCCCTACTCCCGAAATTAAAGAAAACATACCACACCTCCTGTGACTGGATTTACATTATTGCTCATACTTATACTATAAGCAATTTCAGGCTTTTTTTCAAGGTTTATACTGATTATTTTAATGAAATTCGCTAGGTCTTAGCTATTTGCCTAAATCCACGGTTGTAAACCATACTTTTATTAAAAACACATACAATATCTTGGCTTATTAAAGTTCTATATTTTTGTTTCCCTCAGATACAGCCCAAGCCTTCATACCGTTTATCATTATTAATTTATTGTTTTATCAATAAATTTCTATTGACATTCAATACCCACCCTGATATAATCCGCTTATAACAATTATCCCTAAGGAGGCAGTATGAAAGATTCACTTATAAGCAGTAAGAAGAGCATAATTCTAACCAAGTTTTGCATAATTGTACTTATGTTTATTTCAGTGGTAATGATGTTCTTTGGCAACTATCTTATAACAAGATTTTTAGCTATGACTGGCGGAGCAAGGATAAATATAAGCAAAGAATTGTCATTTTATATCATCACCTTTATAAGCTATGTTTTGGGCATAATTGCTCTTTGTACACTATTTTGTATGTTCAGGCTGGTTAGCAACCTAGAAAAGGACCGGGTATTTACCGCAGAGAATATAAAGTGGCTAAGGTACATTAGCTTTGGCTGTCTTGCAGCAGGTTCACTTCTAATTATTGTAACTGTACTCTACGACAAGTATTTCCTTGTGCTTACTTTAGCAGCCCTCTTTATGATGCTCATTGTGAGGGTGATTAAAAATGCCTTTGAACAGGCTCTCGCAATGAAGGAAGAACTTGACTTAACCATATAAGAAAGGACGATTATGGGAATTCATATAAACTTAAATGTGATGATGGCAAAGCGTAATATAGGCCTTTCTGAGCTTGCAGAGAAGGTGGATATTACCAACGCCAATCTCTCGATACTTAAAAACAACAAGGCAAAGGCAATCCGCTTTTCTACTCTTGAGGCGCTTTGCAAGGCACTTTCCTGCCAGCCGGGCGACATAATAGAATACAGGGAGGATGAAGAAAATGAATGAGAAAAAATTTGTATATAGACCGTTTTTGCTGCTGTTAACCTTTGTTTCCTATGTTCTTGCCTATTTTTACCCTGATATCATGGGCGAGCGTTCCATCATTCTTCATATCGGAGATTTTGGCTTTTAACCTAAGATTTTTTTTATATTTACACTTGTCTTCATTGGAATTACGGAGTTTACAGCTGTAAAATACAATAAAAGCAAGAAATAGAGAGAGTATTTTCTGGCTTATTACCCTTATACTGCTTTCCATCCTATGGTGTATGAGAACATTTGAAAGCGAAGGAGCCTTCTCACCGTTTTTACTTCTCTTCCTTCACTGTAATGCAGCCTACTATGTAATTATGAGGATGGGTGTCACAGCAGAGGGTAAGACCGGTCCTATGGTATTCTTTGACTTCCTCTCCGCCTTTATCATTATACCTTTTTTTCTAATTTAGGCTTTAAGGGTGATTGTCTTTGTAAATGCCATAAAGAACCGTACCTTTAAGTTTAATAAGAAGAAGCATCTGCCTATAATTCTTACCATAATTGCAACCTTGTTGCTGGTATTTTTTGCTTCCTCCCTGCTTTCAGATGTAGACAGCGGATTTGCTCACTTTAATGAGTGGAATTGCCGGCTTGCTACCGGGGCTTTGATCCTTTGTTTTAACAACTATTTCTTTTATGACTATGCTGCCAAGAATCATTATTACCATACCTGTTGGAGCTTTTCTTATGGGGCTTATCGGAGGTTCAGCCATCAAAAATTGAGCCTGAATTTAAGAAAGGAAAATATAGTTAATGGACTTGCGGGCTACAGACACATACCGAAGTTTGCCGTAATCACAGTGTTTGCTGCCCTAAGTACCATTTACATAATATTTTTTATCTTCCAGATACAAACAATGATTCCGGTTATAAGCTCTGATTCTTTTACCGCTCCCGAGGCCTCAAGGCTTGCAGTAAAAGGCTTTTATGAACTTATCGAGATACTTATGCTTAATTTCTCGGTTTTCGGTGTGTTTTTCTTCTTTGCACCTGACAGCCTCGTGGAATTTAAGGACAGGTGGGTGAAGTTTTTTGCCACTCTTTTTGCCATCACGGGCGTCTGCTTTGCTATCCTTGATTATTTCAAGCTATACTTATATGTGGCAAGCTATGGCTTTACCTCCAGGAGGCTGGTAGCAGCCTGGTTTCTCCTGGTTATGTTTACCGCCGCCATACTTATGCTTATAAGACTGTATAAGAGGTTTGAGGGAATAAGGTATATAGCAGTCTTATTTATAGTAAGCTTCATCCTGTTTGCTTTTTCGGAAGGCACTATAGTAGAGATTACTCCTGTTACGGGGCAGATTTTCCCTTGATAAGGGTTAATGAAGTTAGGAGAGGCTTGACTACCATTACTGCATTTTTCAAAAAGAGTGTAGAACCATTAATTCATAGGCTCTACACTCTTTTTCCGTCTAAATATTGTTATCTTTAAGTTTTACCAAATTCACATTGGAACTAAACATAGTTACATTGTCTACTTTCTTTTCAAGGAGAAGACCTTTGCGGCTAATCTCGATATTACGTTTTTTTGTGTACAAAAACTTCACTCCACTCACAAAAACTTCACACTACTTCACGAAACTTCACCCACTTACACAAAACTTCACTCTACTCACACAAAACTTCACTACTTCACAAAAAACTTCACTCTACTTCACACAAAACTTCACTCTACTCACAAAAAACTTCACCTACTTCACACCGAACTTCACTCACTTCACCCTTTACCTTCTTACGAAAAAGCACTATAATAACTTAAAATGCTTTTTAGGGAGGGGTTATGAAGCCCTAAGAAATTTTCACCTTTTTACATAAAACTGATTGCAGGAGCCATCATCCTTATATTTGCAGGCTATATGTATTACACTAATAACAACAATCAGTACGCAGCCTTCATAGGTATAGGCGGTATCTTAATACTAAATGCCTATTCAATGGGGAATAAAAAGAAGAAATAAATGTCAAATTTCCTGTAAAAGTAAACTCCGTAAACCTTATGCTATTATATAAGATTTACGGAGTTTACGTTTTCAAACTTATTAATTATATGATGTAGGTGCCAAAAGATAATAAATTCTCTTGCAAACAAGCACCAATCGAATTTTTATACTTTTGACACTTGCATATTAAATTAAATCCAGCACCTGACTTATGTCCTTCTTACCGAAATTAGGCTTGCCATCATCTATTACCATGAAAGGCACACTCATAATCTGATATTTGTCACGAAGGTCAGGGAAGTGGTTGAGGTCATATACCTCTGTACTTACCTTAGGGTTAAGAGAAGCAATTCTCTGAGCCGCAACTACCAGGTCAGGACACATTGTACAGGTAAGGCTAACCATGAGCCTAATCTTTGTCTCCTTGTCAACTGCCTGTATTCTTAGACTTGATGTCATCCTCTATCTGCTGTCCCGGTCCTGCCACGTTGTAGAGGCCTAAGATGAAGGATGTAAACTCATGTCCTCCCGGTATTCCGTGGAAAGCAAGACCTGAATAGCCTCCATCCTCCCTGCATACCTTCACATAAGGTGCTTCTTTTTCATCTACATCTTCCTCAAGCCTTACGCTAAGCTTATCTGTCAGCTTCGCAAGCTCTTCCATATAGTGCTTCAGCTCATTTGATGAATCTCTGCTATCAAGCCCAAGACTAAGTACGAGTTTGCTCTCCATTTTGCCAAATACAGCATTTAGCTGGGCTAGCATATCTGATGTAAAGAGTGCATTTCCATTATCCTCTGGTGCAGGCTTTACGCTTGCAGGAGTGATATTGTGGCTGGTTGCACTGCCCTCTCTTACAGGCTGCTCAGGAACAAGTCCTGTCTTCTTGTGCATCTTAACTACATATTTTTCAAGCTCGGTAGCCGCAAGAGCTCCATCGCCAACTGCAGTTACTACCTGTCTAAGAGGCTTGATGCACACATCTCCCGCTGCAAAAAGTCCCTCTCTTGTCGTCATCTGAGATTTATCCGTTATGATGTAGCCTCTTTCATCAACCTCTGCAAGTCCCTTTACAAGGCTTGTCTCAGGGGCATAGCCTGCAAATACAAACACACCGAAGGTATCATTTTCTACCTTGTGAGTGGTCTCTTCTCCTGTTATTCTATCCTTCCAGGTAATGCTTCTAAGCACGCCATCACCCTCAACCCTTACAACTTCTTTGTTGTAAAATATGGTTATATCCTTATTTGCCTTGGTCTCATCTGCTGTAGCCTTGGCACAGGTAAAATCTTCTTCTCTAACAAGGATGGTTACATGCTTTGCGTATTTTGTAAGGAATACACTTTCCTCCGCCGCAGCAAATCCACCGCCTATTACAAAGATGTCCTTTCCTGTAAAGAACTCACCGTCACAGGGTAGCACAATAAGCCACTCCATGATCCCTTGTACTCTGCCTCTCCCTCAAAGCCTATCATCCTAGGGTGTGCACCTGTAGCAAGAAGTACGCCAAGGCAGTGAATCTTGCCCTTGGTGGTCTCAATCTCCTTTACATCATTATCCATATTTATTGATGTTACCTCGGCAAGCTTAAACTCAGCTCCAAAGTTCTGTGCCTGTACACGCATTTTTCTCGGTAAGTGTCTTTCCATCTGTGATTTCAATACCGGGATAGTTTACCACCTCAGAAGTAATGGTAATCTGTCCGCCAAATTTCTCCTTTTCAAGCACTATTACCCTGTAGCAGGCTCTTGCAAGGTAGAGGGCTGCAGTAAGTCCTGCAGGACCTCCGCCAATGATAGCAACATCATATAAGTTCTTGTTATCCATCGTATCCTCCTCAGTATATAATTAGTCTGGTTAGTTCTAACTATCTTCTCTATTTCTAACCTTTTTATCTAAAAAAATCTCAATATAAAAATCATTTGATTCTCCAAAAATACCGCTAACAGCCGTAATAAAATGAGTCAATTACGAATACTTTTTAAAAGAATTACCACATCGAAGCTTAAGTAACCAAGCATCAAATCGTCACACACTTTAAAAAGGCTGTCGTATCCCGCCACCACATCTCGCAGTGTACGCTTAATACGACAGCCTGATATCAACATTTATTACATGTATGTGTGACAAAAACATATGTCACTCATTTGATAGGATTGCAACTTGCTTATCACAATCCGTAGGAATTATGCTTAGAATTAAAGCTGTCCTACGAGGTCAAGACTTGGCTTCAATGTCTGTGCACCTGGAGTCCACTTAGCTGGGCAAACTTCATCGCCGTGCTCATGTACGAACTGAAGAGCCTGAACTTTTCTGAAAAGCTCCTCAGCGTTACGTCCTACGTTACCTGCATTTACTTCATACGCAACAATCTTTCCTTCAGGATTAACTACGAAGGTTCCTCTCTCAGCAAGACCGTTCTCCTCGATATATACCTCAAAATCCTTTGAAAGTACGTGTGTAGGGTCTGCAAGCATTGTATATGTAAGCTTAGAAATTCTCTCTGAGCTGTCGTGCCATGCCTTGTGTACGAAGTGTGTGTCTGTAGATACGCTGTAGATATCGCAGCCTACTTCCTTGAACTTTGGATATAAATTCTGAAGATCCTCAAGCTCTGTAGGGCAAACAAATGTAAAGTCAGCTGGGTAGAAGAAGAATACGCTCCACTTTCCTAAGATGTCCTTCTTGCTTACCTCTTTAAAGTTATTATTCTCAAAAGCCTGTACTGTAAAATCTGATACTTCCTTGTTAATTAATGACATGTTCAAAATCTCCTTTCAAATGTAAATTGTTGTAATGTACGCTTCTTATTTGTAAATTGATTGCGTGCAATATTATGTTATACAATATACCATAAGCTTGAACAATTGTCAAATGGATTTTTAAAACTTTTTAAAGTCTTATTGAGAATTATTCTCTTTATCTTCCAAGGAACTCTACATTTATCTTGCCGGTGTCTACATTTGCCATTACCTGCCTGCTTCCTCTCTTTTCTCTGAAACTGTTGTTAAAGATTCCTCTTCCGTTATTGAAGCCGTCTACAACTATCACGCCAAGGTCATTGGTGAGGTCAAGACTGTAGTCATCCCTGCTTCCTACAAGCTGAAGGTTTACACTGCCCTGTATCACTTGCTGCATCTATATAGTCCGCATCTACCTTTCTAAGCTTAACCAGTCCTGTATCTGTCTTTGCAGTAATCCGCTCTGCACCGACATTTTTAGACTTGACATAGCCTGTCTCAGATTTCAGCCTTAGGTCATTGCTCTTTACATCTTCAAGAGAGATATAGCCTGTCTCTGTCGAAATATCTGTAAACTCAGCCTCTAAGCTATTTACATTGACAGCTCCTGTAGAACTCTTTACAATAAACCTCTTTATTTCGCTGTCTCTAACGGCAACATGTCCCATGTCTGCTTTTATCTTTGCTTCAGGCGCGCTTACTCCAACCACTTCAACGGAGCCCATGTCTGCCTCTAATGTCGAGGTATCCTGCTGATATAGCAAAGAGGGATAGCTTGCCCATATCTGTCTCACCACGAACTTCAAGAAGTTTCTTTCCTCTTGGGATAACAATTTCAACAAACTCTTTACTCTTGTTAAATATATTGAAAGTTAAAATTAAAATCAAATATTTTTGACTTACGCTTATCCCTTATAATCAGCTCTATTGTCCCTCTTTTTTTGATAATAGGCTCATTTTTCTTTGCAGTTAAGATATATGCGAAACTCATCACCTGTTCTGATGATGATATCTCAGGAGGATACGTCTATATCTATGCTGTCAAAAGGCATCGGGCGTTATATCCTTATAGAGTTCAAGCGCTGTGCATTTCACATACGGCTTTTTCTCTCGCCTTCTGAGGCTTTGTCTGAGCTTTTGTCTGCGTCTCTGTCATTCTCACTATCGTTTCCCGTATTAGATGAGTTTGTTATCTTCACTGTCATTACAAGGAGCGTGTATTGCAAACCTCCTCCTTTGTTTCTGTTGAATTATCTTCTGCACGTGTTTCATTCACATATGCAGATGCCCCTATAATCTTTGCTGCCACATCTTCTGGGTTGCCTACACTTTTAGTTACGTCACTTTCCTCTCCAAAGCCTGCCTCTTCAAAATATTCCCAATAGTAATTGATGGCATCCTCCCTATCCTCAGGATTAAGTTCCAGAGCTTTGCTTTCAGGCTTTCCATAAATTCATTCTTATTCATTACTCTTTATCCCCCTTGCCATTATTGATATTTACTGAAAATGAAAAAAATCAACATTAAGCTTTCCTCTTAGAAGTCTGTCTATCCCGTCCTTTATAGGACTTCCATCCCTTCTTGTAGAACTTAAGCTTTTCCTTCCCCTCCGGTGTTATCCTATAGTATCTGCGGTTTCGTCCCTGTACAGGGCTGTCATAAGTTGCTAGTTCTCCTTCTTTCTGAAGCCTTCTAAGTACCGGGTAAAGAGTGGATTCAGATATATCTATTACTTCCTGTACCTTCTGTGTCAGTGTGTATCCATAAAAAGTCTTCCTTTTTCCAATATACCCCAGCACACAGGCATCTAGCAGTGGAGCAGTTACCTGAAAATGTCATAGTTATCTCCTTTCTATAAATAATAGTCTCTATGTATGTGGTTATAATAGTATATATATAATATATCATATCGTTTGTCAAGTACCCAATTGAATCTTCTATAAGCTACAGTTCGTTACTTGAAAGTCTTTATATAGATAGATTTATTAGATATTTTTCCGATAGCATATTTTATATTCTGATAGAGTATTTGGGGCACTTGTCAATAAAAACTATTTTCATAGTTTCATGCTTCCTACGGAAGTTTTAGCATACAAATCTGATATTAAATGATTCGTTTCAGAGCTCATACTCGAAGCAATATCTTCTTAACCATAAATGTTTACTCATTCTTCATAGCCTCTATCGCAGATATCTTAGTAGCCCTGCTTGCAGGGATAATATCCTGATATGATACCGATTAAAATCGCAAAGCCTGATGCCAGCAACGGCAGCCAGAGTGGGATAACAGAAAGTTTTCCACCTGCGCCTTCATCACCGCCACCCATCATGTTAAGGGCACTGCCTAGGGCCCCGCCAAAGGTATTTAGCAGATAGGAAGCACCATAGCTAAGCGTTATTCCAATCACGCCTCCGATTAGTCCCATCATGGCAGCCTCAAAAAGGAAAAGCTTTTTGATGTCAACTATCTGACAGCCAAGTACCTTCATTACACCGATTTCCTTGGTACGCTCATAGATGGACATTATCATGGTATTGGCAATGGATATCGCAGCAACAAGCATAGATATAGCTCCTACACCACCCAGTACCATCTGAATGGTCTTTGAGAAGTTTTCAATCTGCTGTGTATAGTCCGACATACTGCTTGACTTGTAGCCCATTTCCTTAATTTGTATCCTGAATGTCCTGAACATTCTCTACACTGTCCGCATTTATCTTAATGCCACCATACTCTTTAAGCTTTTTTTCAGCTATCCTTCTCTTATCAGCAGGGAGCTGTTTTACAAAATCCTTATATATCTCTAAGAACTGCCCCATATCCATATATACACCGAAAGAGTATTCACTGTAGCCTTCCGTGTCAAATACCGCAAGGTCTGTAGCATAGTCCTTAAGCTGAATCTTTAGGTTCCCTTTGTCATCACGAGGAAGAGACTCCTCCTCATTTATAGTAAGAGTAACCCTGTCCTTTAGAGGATCAACAGTCTTTGGCTGGAATGACGTTGAATTTGGGATTATAAAAATCTCTGAAAGCCTTCTGCTCCTACCCAAAGCTTGATTTTAGCTCTATTGGTGCTTTTTCTTATATGTCTTATTATCTTTTAGCTTAGGGAATTCAAGGGCTTCAAATGAGTCCGAATCCATTACATTAACCTGAACAGTGTTTTCATATACTCCATACTTTAGCTTTGCTGCAAAAGTAATAACAGGCGACACTGTCTTTACATGAGGAATCTGCTCTAGCTTTGCTATCAGCTTGTCATCTAACTTCTGCTTCTTTTCAGAGTAGTTTCCTTTGTCATCAATGCTTACCTGGTTCTTTTCCATATTTATAACGGTAAAGCTTCCATACTGCATAAGGTTCTCTCTAAAGCTCTGGTTCATGCCTATACCGATGGATATCATTACAACTATGGATATGGTTCCTATGACAATGCCGACAACTGTAAGTGCAGTTCTGGCCTTTCTTCTTCCCAGATTCCTAAGGCCCATTTTCATAAGATCACTAATCTTCATATAAATTAATACCCTTTTTTATCTTTAACTTAGCAAGGACTATTCCCTGCTAATATAGAAAGTGCAAGCACTCCCGGCAGTTATACCTATCATGGCAGGTGCGCTCTGGGTTATGGATGAGGAGGCTGCCTGTTTCAGTGCCCATGCCATCCATACCGCCTGCTCCATCCATGGCAGCGCCTCCACCACCTGTCATACCGGCTTCTCCAGTCATATTGCCTACTTCTCCGCCCTCCATACCGGCATCGGCTGCCTGTTGCCTCATTACCCGCCTTTCAACCGCCGCATTGCCGGAGGTCTGTGCAGCCGCAGATCCGGCTGTTCTCAGTTCCTGTCCCTGAAGTCGTTCCCTGTCTGTGAAGTGCTTGCAGAACCTCCTGCTGAAGTTGTTGTATCACCCGCCGTAGTTCCTGCATCTGTCTGAGTATTGTCAGTCGCAGATGTAGCATTTACCTGTTCCCCCGGCTGCACAACTGTAACCTTGCCGTTTGCATCCACATTTTGCTTCAGGAAGTGGCTCAGCTGTAGCTGCGCTACTGCTGTAGCTGTAAGCACTCCGTTAAATATAAATAAATTCTCGCTCAATGTAATCACCTCAATTTCCTATATTATAACTCTTCATCTTCACGCATTGCTTCATCAATCTTTTTTTCTTCTTGTACTTCTTTATTGCAACATTTCTTGCTACCAATGCTCCGACAATGAATATAATCACATTCCCGCATATGAAAGCCCAAAGAGGAATGATTTCCTTTGGTCCTTCATCTATCGGTGTCTGGTCAATAGGAGTATCAGGAGTTTCGTCAGGATTTGTGGCACTAACCATACTCTCAAAATTGGTATCGTAAGAGCTTACATTTCCGTTACTATCCTCGTAAGAAATGGTAAGTACTCCTTTTCCCATTCCATCCACCTGAGGGGTTACATCCATAGACCAGGATCTTCCTTCTCCGGCATTTACATTACCGATAATGAGGACCTCGTTAGTAGACTTAAAATCACCCTTAACCTTAGCTGTTACGTTGTAGAGTACAGACTTACCCATGTTGTTGAAATCAAATGAAAGTGAGGTTGCTTCGTTAAGCACAGGCGTATCTCCCGCACCAACTGAGATATTAGCAACCATCGGCCTGTCATCTGAGTATACCTGAAGCTTTAACTTCTCTTCTATCTTGTTCTGTTTCTTTACAAGTGCGTTTTTATTGGCAACATCCTTGGTTAAGTATTCATAATCAAAGGTAATTGTAAGGTCATATCCGTTTGTTGCTATATCTCCCTTTGCTTTAAGAGGTATGCTTAATGTCTCACTCTGTCCAGCCTTAAGGGAATTGATGAACATACTCGCGCTTCCCTCAACTATGGCAAAGCTGTTGTCCGCCGAGGATATGGTAACAACTATGTTGTCTGCTGATGCTGTAGGATGTGGATTCTTCACATCAAAGGTGAAAACAAATTCTTTTCCCGCCTTTATCTTACCCTTACCCGTACTATACTTGGATACGGTAAGTCTAGGCATACTGTTGTCTACTTCACCTGAATCTTCCTTACCCTTCGTATCGATGTAGATACTCATTGTATCAGTAATCTGGGTTGCAAGAGTCTTATCCTTAACTGAATAATATGAGTAGTTTACGGTAATAGGCTTCATTCCGTCAGTAATTGTCTCTATAGCGGTAAAGCTTCTTCTTATTCTAAATACTCCACCTGACTTAAGTGAAGCAAGTCTGTATTTATCATAGGCTGTAGCAGGCTTAAATCCTGCCTCTGAATATCCTGTTGTATCCACAACTATATTCTTGGCGTCCACCTTACCGATATTCTTAAACTCATAAACCACATCAAAATGGTCGCCCACCTTTACAGTATAATGAGGATAGTTAACACTTGTCACCTGAAGCACAGGCCTTACCTCAAGCTTCTCAGCCTCAGTCTTCTTAGGGATAGTCTGCATAGAAAGGGTAAAGGTCTGTGGGTCCGCCGCCGTGCCGTCTGAGTTATCGTATTTAACGGTTACGTCTATCTTGGTAACTCCTGCGGCCAGGTTCTCTATTGCATCAAAATCAAAATCAACACTTCCATCCTCGCCACCCTTAATGGTTCCTATGTTAGCAGTAGGCTGGTCATTTGGTATAAGAGTACTCTCATATCCTGAAAGGCTTACGGTTACATTGTCGGCATTAAGTTCACCGTCATTGTGGAAGGTAGCTTGATATTTACATCATCATTGTCCCTTACATTCCTTGGATAGTCTGAGTCAAAAAGGGAAAGCTTAGCATTCTTCTTCTGGCTGTCAACAACGAAGGTAAGCTTACTTGACTGCTCTAGAGCCACTTCCTGATAGTTGTCGTAGCTATCTGTTGTAATAAAGGTAACAGGGATATCGTTATATCTACCCTTCTTTGCATTAAGCGGAATCTTTACCGCAAACTTAACATAGGCAGTATTACTTACAAATATGCTTTCAACCTTATTGCCCTTATCATCTGTTATTGTTACATCTGAAGCAAGGGAAAAGCCCGGAGTCTTGCTCAGGTCAACATTTACCACAGGCTTTCTTATATTGTAGTTTGAAGCCTTGACAGGTATTGTAACATTTACCACATCACCGGGCTTTACATTGTAAGGCCTAAGCACATCTGCGAGTACCGCCTTTGGCACTAAAGGCTTTAGGTTGTTAAAATCAATCTCTGATGCCTTTACAACACTCATACCTCCGGGAAAACCTGTTGCCCCGGTAAGTATCATGGCTGCCGCAAGCACTAGTGCTGCACCTTTTTTAATTATCTTTGTTGGCTTCATCTTTTATTTCCTCCGTCTTTTTACCCATTAGTTTAGCAAGTTTTTCTTCCCTTGCCTTCTTTTGTTCCTTTTTGAAGCTCCTTTAAACTTCTCTATCTCTATCCTGCTCTCTTCTTCAATCTGTTCAGCCGTTTTAATCACTTCAACATTTTGAATGTTTCCATCTAGAATGTGGATTATCTTATCTCCGTAGCTCGCAAGTCTCGGATCGTGAGTTACCATAACAATGGTCTGCCTGTTTCTCCTTGCCATTGCGTGTATAAGCTCCATAACCTCCATAGTCGTCTTGGTATCAAAGGTTTCCTGTGGGTTCGTCCGCAAATACAATTTCGGGCCTTTGCAACAAAGGCTCTTGCTATACCTACTCTCTGCTGCTGACCACCACTCATTTCCTTTGGTTTATGAGTAAGCCTGCTTCCAAGTCCAACCTGCTTTAGCATCTGCTCAGCAAGCCTTCTTCTGGTCTTTGCGTCCACCCTCTTAAATACAAGAGGCAATTCCACATTTTCAACAGCATTCATAGAACCAATGAGGTTGTAAGCCTGAAATACAAATCCCAGATAATGCTGCCTGAAAGTCGGCTAGATTTTTCTCACTCATATGCCTTATATCATAGCCTTTTTAAGAGGATTTCACCGGATGACGCCTTTTCTATGCCCGCCATCAGGTTAAGCAGTGTGGATTTTCCTGAGCCTGAGGTACCAAGGAGACAACAAAATTCTCCTTTATTTATCTCAAAGCTGACTCCATTTACCGCCTTAATCCTCTCATTTCCCATGTGATATACTTTTCTTCACATTTTTCAATTCGATGATTTTTTTCCCATAATTTTTACCAGATTTTTCTTATTCCTATACTTTTTAATACGTGTATCAAACTCGCTTGATACCTATATTTAACTACTTTGCTACATATACCCGTAGTATAACACCCATTTTTAAGCCATAGAGTATCTTTTTTTATTAAATTATCCTTACAATTGGTTCTAAAAAGGGGCTTCTAATGTAACTAGAGAAACCCCTTTTTTAAATCACCTGTAAAATTATGTTAGTCAAGGCTGTTGATAAACTGCTTGATAACCTCAACTGTCTTGTCCACACCTCTAAAATCATTCTGAATTGATAAATGATAATTGGTAACTACGCCCCACTTCTCGATAGCGTGGTAGTTGTAGTAGTTTGCCCTGCGCTTATCCATCCTGGTTATTGTCTCTTCTGCCTTATCCGGCTCGACTCCGTCTCTTTCGATTGCCCTCTTGATTCTAAACGGCATAGAAGACCAGATGAAAATATTAACTGTATCTTTTCTCTCTCTAAGCACATAGTCGGCACAGCGTCCCACTATGATACAAGGCCCTTCATCAGCCACCTTTCTTATAATATCAGACTGTGCTATGTATATCCTGTCGTCAAGAGATAGATGTGTGTAGCCCAAATCAGGACTTCCGTAAGCATTCATACCCATTGCTATGGAATAGAGGAGGCTGTTGGTAGCCTTCATCTCTACATTGTCAAAGGCTGCCTCTGCAAATCCGCTTTCCTTCGCTGCTTTGGCTATAAGTGCCCTGTCGTAAAACGGAACACCGTACTCCTTAGCTAACTTCTCCGCAACTTCGCGTCCTCCGCTTGCATACTGTCTGCTTATAGTTATTACTTTGTTCATAACCTTCCTCCTTTTTGCGTTAGTTAACCTGCCTTTATTATTACCTACAGTATACTTCTTTTAAGGCTCTTTTACAATAAGCTTGTGCCAAACTTTTCTTTTAGTTTATCTTCAACCACCTTAGGTACCCAGTTAGATACATCCTTCCCAAAGGAAGCGATTTCTTTTACTATAGTAGAGCTTAAAAATGCATACTCAAGTGAGGTTATAAGAAAAAGCGTCTCAATCTCCTCACATATCTGTCTGTTTGTCTGTGCTATCTGCATTTCATTCTCATAGTCGGTAACAGCCCTTAAGCCCCTTACTATTATCCTTGCATCATTTGCCTTTGCAAAGTCTACAGTAGTACCCTCAAATGTCTTTACTGTGACATTTGGTATATCCGCTACCGCCTTCCTTAGCATCTCAAATCTTTCTTCCATAGTGAAAAAAGGAGACTTTTTCTTATTTACAAGCACACCTATAATGACTTCATCTACTATTGCCGCCGCCCTGGTGATCACATCTATATGCCCGTTTGTTACCGGGTCAAAACTGCCGGGATAAACTGCCTTTACCATATTGTCCTCCTATATTAATAAAAAAGTGTGTGCTCGCACACACTTCGCGCGACAGTGCCGTAAGGCAAATTCCCCTGCCGCGAGCTGTGCATCCCTCGGAGATTTTTTATGTGACAGGTAATTTCGGAGAAATTTTCCTGTCACATAAAACTGTTACAATAAAGATAACCTAAGTTAATCCTTATTGCAACAGTTTTTGATTAGTGCGGATGATGAGATTTGAACTCACACAAGATTGCTCTCACTAGAACCTGAATCTAGCGCGTCTACCGTTCCGCCACATCCGCAGATAAATCGGTATGGGCAAAAAAATAGTGCGGAAGATGGGACTTGAACCCACACGACTGCAATAGCCACAAGATCCTTAGTCTTGCTTGTCTACCAATTTCAACACTTCCGCATTTCTTTATTCAATTTTCTCAATCGAACGAAAGCAAGTATAACATGTTTTTAAGTATATTGCAAGAGGTTTTTAAAATTTTATTTTTCCTCCTCTCTCACACAAGACCGAAAATATTGTAAATATTTATAGCTATCATCACAGCCATAAGTCCTATAAAGAGCTTATCTACTGTCTTATCAGCAATCTTCTTATTCACTATTCTTCCTACAACCCCGCCAAGAATGCCGCCAGCCACCATAACAACCAGTACCTTTACTGGAAATTCCGGTACTGTATTTGTAATTATAGATGTAGCGAGACTTGCTATCTGGGAGATGAAAATGATGTAAAGCGAGGTAATTACAGCCTCTTTCGTGGTCATTGAAAAGAGATAAAATAAAACCACCAGATTGATAGGCCCACCGCCAATGCCAAGGAAGGATGACATTATACCTAAAAGTATGCCCACAAGTATGAGGATAGGGAGGCCTCTTAGCTTCTTTGTAGTTATTCTATCCTTAAATACAGTGTAAACCAGAGTAAATACAGTTACTATAAGGAGGCAGGCAGCCTGTACCACTCCCACCTTGTTAGGGTTGTCGCTAAGGCTTTTTATAAATGAAAACAGCCATTTCCCGACTATCCCTCCTATAGCACCTCCTATACCCACAGGTAAGACCGTAGCTATGTCTACCTCTTTCTTACCGCTAAGCTTTGATTTAATCACAGAGTAAGCTGACATAGACAAAACCGTACAGCCTGACAAAAAGCTAATCTGGCTTACATCTAAGAATTTAAGCGCATCAAGGAGAGAGCTTAATAATAACCCCTCCACCTATACCACAGATTGCCCCAACTATTGATGCTAAAAAACAAACTACAAAAAATAATATTTCCATCGCTATTTTGCCCCAATTATTCTACACTTGTATTATAAAACCAATGTCACTTAAAAAGCTGACAAATACTCAGAAAATAAGCCACAATCAGCCTTTATACTTCAAACACCTATACCATTAAAACAGATGCCCTATCTTAAGCTCCTCAATAAGGCTACCACTTCCTTGCTTCTGGCACAGCCAAACTTTCTAAGCAGGCTTTTAATCTGCGTCTTAACTGTACTGTTTTCAACCTTTCTTATATCAGCAATCTCAGAGACCTTACACCCCTGAAGCAATAGCTTAACAAGCTCCCTTTCTGCTCCTGTAAGGTTTGATATACAGTGGATAAAAAACAGCAGGCTTCTCTCGCTTTTTTGAAGCCTCTCATATTCCTGCATAACAGTATCCCTGACCCTGCTTTGCATAATAGGATTGCCCTCGTAGGCGCTTCTTATATGGGTTAAAAGAACCTCATCATCAAGTCCCTTTACCACATAGTCAACTGCCCCCGCTCCCATAGCAGTTAGTATCATTTCCTTGGTTTCGTGTGCCGTAAGGAAGATAATCATCGAGTCAGGATTGTCATCCCTAATGGTTTCAGCCGCAAGTATCCCCGCATTGGTCTGCTCCATCTCAATGTCCATAAGTATGATGTCATGGTCTGTTTTCTCAGCAAGTTCAATGATTTCACTTCCACTTGCTGCAGTTCCAACCACTTCCATATCTTCCTGTTTATTTATAAGCTCTGTCAAATCTTCTCTCAAATACACGAAATCATCCGCAATTAAAACTCTTATTTTTCTTTCCAATTCTTACTCCACCTGTCTATCTATCATAGGCATCAAATGCTTTTGACACCCACATCATTAATACCTAGGAAGCATTATATAGAAACTGCTTCCCTTTCCTTCCACACTTTCTATATTTATTTGTCCCAAGGTGACTTTTCACTATTTCCCTTACATAATAAAGCCCCATACCCCAGTTATGATTGGAATTCTTACTTGAGAAAAAGGGGTCAAAAGCCTTCTTCTTTAGCTTCTTGTTCATCCCCTTACCATAGTCTTTTATCTCAATCACACTGTAGAGCCTCTCATTGTAGCACCTAATCTCAATGCTTTCTCTCTTTTAGCTGTGCCTGCCTCAAGCATCGATTCATAGCCATTTGCAATTATATTGCAGACAGCCTCTGATAAATGGGACTTGTCAGCCAGTATCTGCATTTCTTCACTAAACGACTTAACCACCTTTGCGTCCGGATATTTTTCATGAAACCTGTCAACGGCTGATTCTACTATTTCTCCTATAGGCACCGGAACCATGTATATTTCATTAGCCTTTACATGCCTGTATAGCTCTTCCACCCTGTTTAACATGTTTGTATTAGCATTTTCAAGGGCAGATATATACTCCTTTAATTTTACCATGTCAGGGGTCTCATTTTCAAACAAATTCGATATTCTTTTGTATATTACCTTGTTTGACAGAATCTGGTTCTTCATACTGTGCACAAACATAGATGCGCCGATTCTTGCGGTGTCAAACTTCCTCCTTATGATGGCATCATCTTTACTCTCGGTGTAGTTGTCGCTGGTGAAGCTAAACAGGCTGTAAAAGCCCATCACACAGCACACCACACTTACCGTAATCAGCGTAATATAGCTAATAAGCGTAGGATTGCCCTGAAGATATCCTATTCCCTTGTTCCAGGCAAAGGGAGAGCTGTAAAACTTATATACCTGACCGGGATCCTGCCTGCAATAAAGCAAATAGATACCTGTAAGGGCAAGTAGGCTTATAATAATTTTCCTAAACTGTACCTTGCAGAGCTTCATCGTTATAGAGGCATACTCTACCAGAAGTAAAACCGTAGCTATGATAAGATAGCCCACTATCCATATCATGCTTCCCTCAGCCATATATATCTGCCAGGATTCCCTTGTATCGACCAGCTTGTGGTAGATGCTTGGATAGTATAATACAGTGGTAAGCACCGGCAGAATCAGGGTAATTGTCTTCAGCCTGTTATTCCGCCTTATTGCCTCAATCATGGAGTAGCTCAGGGCAAGGTTTAACAAAAAATAAGGAAAGAAAAGACGCCCCAATGTAATCAAAAATCCAAGCTGCCCAAGGCTGATGTATAAGTATCGAAACTTATCCCTTAAGGCATCTGTAAAATAAAAAAACTGCATTACATTGTAGGATATACCGCCCTTTTTGGCTATATATATCATAACTCCGGCTATTTCCATCATAAGGCAGATGCAAAGTCCCAAAAGCAATAGCATCTCCCTGTTCTTTTTTAGAAATACCATGATTACGGTTGATATAACCAAAAAAATAGTCAGTATAATAAGCATCTTTCTCTCCTAATCCAAATCCTGTTCTTACTTTCTCTCCTGCTTTTTGCCCATAACAAAGACCTCTGATATCTTAGCATCTTCATCAAGTAAAACCAGGTCAGCATCCTTGCCGTCAGCTATAGAGCCTTTTCTGTCATATATTCCTACAAGCTTTGCAGGATTCTTAGTAAGTATAGGTAAAATCTCTTCAAGAGGCCTTCCTGTAAATTTAAGCAGGTTAAGCAGGGCGATGTTCTGTGTAAGAGTACTTCCTGCCCTTACTCCGTTTTCAGCAAGCTTTGCATCTCCGTCTTCCACAACCACATCATTTACACCAAGCTTGTACTTCCCGTCAGGCAGACCTGCTGCCATAATCGAGTCTGTAATAGCAACCACCTTGTCCAGTCCCTTAACCTTGATAAGAAGCCTTACTACTCCAGGATGAAGATGCCTGCCGTCACAAATAGCCTCACAATACACATCCGTCTCTAGTACAGCCCCCATGATGCTTGGAAAATGCTGGTGTAAAAGCTTCATTGCATTAAAGGTATGGGTGCAGGCAGTGGCTCCATTTTCAATTGCCTTCATTGTGGTTTCATAGTCTGCTCCTGAATGACCCAAAGGAAACAGCTATCCCAAGCTTCGTTATCTCTTTTACTCCGCCCGCTATTCCGTCAACCTCTGGGGCAACTGTCAGATAGCGCACATTTCCTCCCGACTTTTCCTGATATTCCCTAAGTAAATCTATGTCAAACTTTCTAAGGAGGTACTCTGGCATTGCACCCTTATACTCTTTTGCAAGAAAAGGCCCTTCAAGGTGTATGCCTACAAGGTCCGCACCCTTTCTCTCTGATTTTTTGTATTCATTAAACTGCTCTATGCACCACTCGGTCTGTTCTTTGGTGTCTGTAAGTATAGAGCAAAGCCAGGAAGTAGTGCCGTTTGATGCAAAAAATTCTCCTATTTTTTCAAGTTCATCTGCTGTAGCAGAGTTTACATCAACTCCTACTCCTCCATGAGTGTGGATGTCTATAAAGCCCGGCACAAGCCTTTTACCCCGGGCATCTACCAAAACGGCATCGCTTGGAAGAGTATAGTCCTCCTCGTGTATTTTTATTTTAGAATCAACTATCTCAATGGTTTTCTTTAGAAATGCGTTGTCAATGTAAACTTTCGCACCCTTAATAAATGTATTTCCCATATCTTCTCCTATTTTATCTCTGCGACCAACCTCGGAAACTTGATATTTATATCATTGTGTGACTGCAATAGGCTCACCGGGAACTCTGTCGTCATCTCCCCATAGGCAGCCCTTCTTACCACGGCCCTATGCCAGTCTCTAAAGCAGCCAAGCCTTATTTTCTTAGCCTCCGATATTTCCTTAAAGCCTATGGTTATACAGTACCTTGGCATATCTTCAATAGCGCCGTTTAGCGCGCCTACTGCGTTGATTGCCCTGGTTTCAGGCTTTATCTCAAGCACCCTTGTTTGAAGATTTCTAAATTCATCGACACTTAGTCCTTCCTCAGGCTCGTTAAATGCCACATGACCATTTATCCCAATTCCTCCAAAGCAGATATCCACACCGCCCAGCTCATTTATAAGCTCAGGTATGCGGCCTAGCCTCTTAGGATCAGGAAACACTCTTTGACTTTCAGGCATCACCAGGTCCCAATCTATTCTATCATATACTTCGCTGTACATAAATCCCCTAAAACTTAATGGATCATCCTTACTTATCCATTCCTTTTCATCTGTAAGGTACTCATCCATATTTATAAACCATACGTTTTTGAGGCTTATCCTTCCCTTGTTTACAGCCTCTACAAAATACTTATACTGGCCAACAGGGCCCACAGGGCAGATAAATACGGTATTTTCTCCTATTTCATTGTTTTTTTCTATCTCAGCCACCATTTCCTCAGCCATTGACTGAAATACCTTCTCACCGTCTTCCATAGGAATAAGCTCTATCTTAGGATTCTTAAGAAGCTCTTCCTTTGAATAATTATAATAGTCGTGTCTCATATTTCCTCCTTTAAACCTGATAAAGCTGTCAGAAGCAAGTATCAACCCGCTTCCGACAGCCATATAGTATACAGTTTACTTGCCTGCTTCAATCATTACATCAAACAATACATAGTCCTTAACCGCAGGATCTCCTTCTACAGCACCTGCTGCAATGAAGTCCTTCTTCTGAAGTTCATAGTACTTCTCTACAGTTCCGTCTGCTGCACCTGCTGAAACTTCCTTACCGGTAAGCCAGTCAGCATCGCCTCTCTGTGCATATACTGTATCCTTGTCGCTTGCAATACGCTTTGCGATAAGCTCTGCCGTCTCTTCCTGGTGGTCCTTTTGCCGCATAGTCCATAGCCTTAAACAAAGCTTTTGTAAATCTAACAAGCACGTCCTTCTTCTCTTTAGCAAAATTAGGCATTACAATCCAGCTTGCAAGAGAAACTGTGGTGTCCTTAAATGTAAGGTTGTCAGATAGCTTGGTTGCATCCTTCATTTCATCAAGTATCTTAAGTGTATTTGGTGACCAGGTTGCACAAGCATCTACACCACCTGAAAGCATAGCTGTTACTATTGCTGAAGCATCCATGTCTACTGCTTCTACGTCACTCAGCTTCATTCCTTCTTTAGCAAGAGTCTTAAGTAAGATATCCTCGCTTGAAGTACCTGAGGAATAAGCAACCTTCTTTCCCTTTAGGTCTGCTATCTTCTTGATATCCTTTCCTCCGATAACAGCATCACCGTTTGAAATGTGTGAAAGTGCAAATATTGAAGCTTTTCCATTGATACAAAGCTTATGAGCACCCTGTCCGATGTATCCGATATCGATACTTCCTGATTCCATAGCGGCTATGATTGTAGGTCCATCCTGGAACTCAGTCAGGTTAACTGTAATTCCCTCTTCTTCAAGATAGCCCTGTGCTATAGCATTTTCAATTGCCCAAAGGCTTCCGTAGTTAGGCATATATGCCACATTCAGGGTAACTGCCTCCGGCTTTGTACTGGCAGGGGTTTCGCTTTTAGCCTCTGACTTGGTTGAAGCTGTGCTTGCAGCCTGTGAGCTGGCCGCTGTGCTTGCCTTTGTGTCTGATGTGGTCTTTGTGGTATTGCCTCCACAACCTACTAAGGCACTCGCAAGAAGTGTAGCACAAAGTGCCAGTCCCATTATTCTTTTCTTCATATCTTTCTCCTCCTTTTATTGTAAATATCCTGCACGCAGGCTTTACTTCTTTACTTCCAGATATTCCTTGTATACCTGGCTCCAAATATGGTTCTTAAGCTCCATGTATCACAGGCTTTACTTCTTTACTTCCAGGTATTCCTTGTATACCTGGCTCCAAATATGGTTCTTAAGTTCCAAAAATCTAGGTGACATCTTGGTTTCCTGGTCTCTAGGATAAGGAATGTCTATCTCAACTATCTCCTTGATTCTTCCAGGTCTTGCACTCATTATGATAACCCTTTGAGCAAGGATGATAGCTTCATCCACGTCATGTGTGATGAAAAAGCAGGTCTTTCTCTCCTTCTCCCAGGTCTCCAAAAGCTCTTGCTGAAGCTGGGTTCTGGTCTGTGCATCCAAGGGCTCCGAAAGGCTCATCCATAAGCAGAATAGACGGATTTACCGCATAGGCTCTCGCTATGGCAACCCTCTGCTTCATACCACCTGAAAGCTCCTTAGGATAATGGTCTGCAAACTCTTCAAGCTGAACCATTTTGATGTATTTCATGGCTCTCTCTTCAGCTTCTTTTCCCTTGATTCCCTCAAGTTCAAGTCCGAACATTACATTCTTTTTTACCGTAAGCCAAGGAAATAGGGCATACTGCTGAAATACCACTCCTCTTTCAGTACCCGTTCCCTTGACAAGCTTGCCGTCACAGTATACCTCTCCTGATGTTGGCTCCGAGAGTCCTGCAATTATATTCAGTAAAGTGGACTTACCACAGCCTGATGGTCCTACAACACAGATGAATTCATTTTCCTTTATATCCAGGTCAACCCCGTTTAAGGCTACCATTTCACCGTTTCTTGTGTTAAATACCTTTCTTAGCTTGTTTATCTGAAGCTTTACATTCCCGCTTACACTTCTCTCTTCTCCTGCCATGATGTAAACCTCCTCTCTAAGAACTTAACCAGCTTTTCTACCAACATACCGATGATACCGATAATAATGATATACATAAGCATAGGTGCTGACTCAAAGCTGTTATTTAGCGAACGGATTCTCATACCCAGTCCTGCAACCGCTCCTGTTGATTCTGCCGCAATCAGTGTGGTTAGAGCTGTTGAGCTTCCAAGCCTTATGGCTGTTATTATAAAAGGCAGAGTCGCAGGAGCAATAACCCTAAAGAATATATCCTTATCAGTTGCACCAAGTACCCTGGCAGCCTTTATAAGGGTTTCATCCACATTTACAACACCCTGATATATAGTAACCGTCATTATAAGAAAGGTCGCAATAGTAATTACTATAATCTGTGGCCTCCTGCCCACACCTGCTGAAATAACTACAAGCGGAACATAAGCAAGAGGAGGAATATTTCTGATAAACTGTATCCAAGGCTCGATAATATTTCTTACCGGCGCATACCAAGCCATAAGTATAGCGGTAGGTAAGGACAATACAAAAGCCCAGTAAAAATCCCTACACTCACCGATATCAAACTACTGCTAATATCTGTAAAAGAAAACCCCCTGTTAATCATCGTTTTCACAGATTCTACTGTTAAGACTACATTTGGAAAACTTCTTGCAGTCTGTGGGTTTATGGATAAGAGGTACCATACCACCATGGCTGCCAAAAAAGAAAACAATAGCCATAACTGTTTAGGGATTGTTTGGAGTTTACTTTTTTTCTTCATGTAACCATCTCCCTTCATCAAGTTAAGGCTATTGTACCACTGTGCTTGTCTGATTATAAGTATGATTTTTATCATCCTTTTTTTCTTTCTACATTTTTATCTGTAAACAATTCTCCTTTATCTTCATTTTTTTCTGAAATATTCATTTTCCTTGGGTATCCATTCATTTATAAATCTTTGAAGCATTACCTCCCCATTTCTCTTTCTAATCCTTTCAACCTGCACCTCAAACCCCGCTTCCACAAAGATTTGAAGCTTGTAGGGAGAGTTAAAAGTAAGGATGACAGGAATAGGAGCCTTCTATGATGTTAAGACTCTTAAATTCGAGTGTTTTCCTGTATTCTAAAAACGAAATCAGGGTGAATGCAGGCATACACCCCTACTGCTTCACCCTTTTTAAGAGGCTCAATCACCTCTTTCTTAAATCTTTCATAGTCCACGTTACCGCCTGTTTCCCTTAGCCTCTCCTTTGTCCTTTGGAAGCTTTGCAGATAATAGTCATCCATATGGAACACATTGCCGCCAAGGTCACTTTGAAGCCTTGCCGCAAGCGTAGTCTTGCCTGCGGCACAATTTCCGTCAATTGCAATTAAAACAGGGCTTTCATCTTCATCCTGCATATATTTTTTTCTACAAGATTTTTTATTTCGTCATAAGAATATTTCATTTCATACCTATATAGTTTCTACTGATGCAGCCCTGTGCTTTGCAAGATAATACATAAGTGCAGGGATGATGATTAGCTGTCCTACTATTCCCGGTACCGCATTTGTAAATGCTCCAGCAATGAACATTTGGAGCGTAAGTGTCTTGCCCATCATTCTAAATAATATAAAGCTCACCACTCCCCATACTGCCCTGCCTGATAACATCGATATAATGAGGGCAGGATAAACCGAGCCTTTGCTCTTTTGAATAACCACATAAACAAGTCCTGCTACAGCGCCGTAGGCAGCAAGTTCAAATGCCATAGCTGTCGCAATCGGAAAAAGAGGAGGCATGCCGAAGATAAAGCTTCTTAACAGTGGTGTTATCGCACCTGCCAGAGCACCATAACCCGCTCCACATATAAGACCGCAGATAATAATAGGGAAATGCATAGGAAGCAGCATATTGCCTATCATTGGTACATTGGCGGTTATCATAGGCAAGGTCAGTCCAAGTGCTATAAATAATGCTGTTAAAACTACTTTTTTGTTCTTAATCATCTTTTGACCTCTTTTTACTTTTTTTGCAGACTCCTCTCAATCAGCTTGAAAGGAATCATCATTATTACATTAATGTCATTTCCATTAAGTATCCTGTCCACTATGAACTTAGCTGCCTTCTTGCCGAGCTGTTCTTTGGGAATGCTTACTGTAGTGAGCATTGGGGTTGAAAAGCCTGCCATCGCAATATCATCAATCCCTATAACCGATATGTCTTTGGGTACCTTAATTCCTTCTTCAATCAGAGCCTTCAGCGCACCTAGCGCTGCCAGATCATTGCCACAAAATAGTCCTTCGGGAAGCTCCCCCTTCTTTAAGAAGTGCTTCATCTTATCGTAGGCAGCCTGAAGTCTAAAAGGTGATTCTATGGTATAGTCAGCAGGCTCCTTTGCCAGCCCATGCTGCCTCATAAAGTCCTTAAATGCCTTATACCTTGCTTCACTTTTTGTCTCGCCAAGATAAAATATTTTTCTTATCCCTGCCTTTTCTAAATGCTTCAATGCAGCCATTCCCGCTTCATAGCCGTCACAGATAACCTGGTCTATGTCTCCATCTATCTTGTTAAGTCCTACATAGACTACATATTTGTTGTACTTACATACTAACTCAATTATCTTCTTATCAGGTCTTCCAAGTATGATGACTCCATCCACCCTCTCAGTCTTAAGAAAGGTCTCAAGTACCGCCTGTGGCAGTCCCTTGTTGTAAATGGAATACTTCATAATGAAGCCCTGTCTTAGAAGCTCAGTCTCAAGCGCCCTGGATATTTCCGAAAAAAACGGATCGCTTTGGTCTGTATCTGCCCTTGCAAATACACAGGCTATCGTTCTAAGGCTTTCCCTGTCTGTCTCCCTGCTCCTCTTTAGAAGCTGAGCTGCGGTATTAGGCACATAGTTTAGCTCTTTAGCAGTCCTCCAGATTTCATCCTGAAGCTTTTTGTTTGCTGCCTTTACCGAATTGCCATTTATTACTCTTGAAACAGTTGATACTGATATTCCAAGCTTGTCAGCTATATCTTTAAGGGTTGTATTCTTTTCCATGCTTTTCCCCTTTGCCTTATAAGGTAAGGATATTGTACCATAAATTTATGCAAATCAATACACAAATTTAGGCAAACGATTGCATTAACTGGGAGTAAAAATCAGGATGTCAAAACTCGCTGACATCCTGATTTCTGAGTTTTCTTATTTTAAGTATCTGTCTGCTACAGGCATCACATCATCCTTCATCATAAGGTGGACTGCAGCAGTGGTAAAGGTTCTTGGAAGAGCAAGGATGTTAGGCTCCTTTGGAAGATATTTAAGTCTTGCATCCTTAAGTGCCTCTTCAAAAGTCTCCCTGGTCTTTAAGCCCATAGCCCTTGCATATCCCGGCTTTTCGGCACCCTACAAGGTAGATTGCTGATGTATGTTTTTCAGCCAAATGTCCGCAGGATATCATACTAAAACCATGGAAAGGATGGAAAGCATTAGCGAAACGGTATTTTCTTATATACTCCTCATTTGTTGCAAAGTACTCTCCATATCTGTTTAAATCAACCAGGGTATTTCCCTCTTCCTTGAACAGCTCAAAGAGTTCAGGGAGATAAGGCCACAGCCTTTCGTTGAAATATCCGTTACAGGTGCTTGAGCAGATGAAGACACAGTTATCACTCATTATTCTCTTGTGGCGGATAACCTGTGCAGACAAAGGCCTGCATAAGCATAATAGGGTTGGTACCCATGCCGTCTCCGTAGTGGAAAAACTGTGGCATACCAAAAACTATCACATCGTATTTTTTCTCTGCAAATGGCACATAGGTTCTCTGATTTCCCATTACCCAGGCCTTTTCCTGTACTCCGTCAGCACTGCCTGAGTTTATCTCTATCTGCCTTGACTTGGTATCAAGGACTGCATCGCAACAGAAGAATTTCTTGCCCATGCATTTTTCCATATATGAGCCTATTTCATCGAACTTGTGGCGCATAGCGGAGCTGTTATTGACAGGAACAAAGTCTTCTCTGTGCATCACCTTTGGCACATGGTGGCTTGCTATTGAACGCCAATGTGTAATACCTGTTGCGCAGTGTTTGTATCCTCCTGAATATCCACCATAAGGGTTGCCCTGAGTATGTCCGATAAGTACTGCAAAGTCAGCATCATAGACATATTTAGTTCATAATTACAGGGTCGCCCTGAGGAGTCTTTCCTAGGTCTACGAGATGCTCGTAGTCCTCGCTGTCGTGGTTTATTATCTGTCCAGTGTGGATGAATTCAAAGAAGAGCTCATCTCCTAGTACCCCTCTTATTTCTTTTTCAGTATTTTTCCTATGAAGTCCGTTTGAGCAGATTAGGAGGATGTCCTCTTTCTTAACTCCTGCATCGTAGAGCTCCTGTAATATTAGCTTTATGGAGATTTTTCTGTGAGATGTAGGCTGTTCTCCACCCTTCACCCTGTCAGGGAAGATGATGGTAACCTTGCTTCCTGCCTTAACCTGCTTGCTTATAGGCTCCATCCCTATAGGATGCCTGATAGAATACAGGGTCTTCTCCACAAGGAGCTCCTCCGGTATGTGAGGTGGGTCTGCAACTGTCTCCCCAGGTATAAATATATCTGTATTATCAGGCAATTCCGCCTTCATGAAAGCCATGTCCATACTCAAAATTTAAGTTCATCTTTTACCTCCGAATGAAATGTTTATATTCTGCTTATATCTTTTTAGCAGATTTTAATATTCTCCCGCCTTAATCATATTGTCAAATAGCACATATCACCCCAAATAAGTCTTAATTATCTCCAAATACTCCTCAGGGTAAAATCCTATATCCCCGGTAAATCTGGTTAGCGCTATGAGGCCGCCGTCTACTCCTTCTATCTGTGAAATGGAAGCAGCATTATCACTCTTAAGGCCGCCGCCGTAAAGTACGGGTACATCAACAATTGACTTGATAAAGTCTGCCACCTCCTTAATCTCATTAGCTGTAGCCGGAGTCTTGCCCGGTCCTATAGCCCAAAGCGGCTCATAGGCAATCTTTACCTTGGCCAAGTCTATCCCCTTTAAGCCCTCCTCTATCTGGAGTTTAAGAACTTCTTTCCAGGAAGTCTGTCTCTCTTCAAAGCTCTCTCCTATGCAGTATAAAGGAGTAATGCCAGCCTCTATGGCAAGGGCAAGCTCTTTGTTTAATATCCTGTTCACCAAAGCCTTGTCCTCAGTCCCCGCCATTGATAAAAGATTGTTCTTATCTTTTCTCTCTTCAAAATGGCCAATAATTACATCCTTTACCCCTATCTGCTTCATTGCAGCAGCTACCCTGTGAGTTGTAAATGCTCCAAAGTTGCCTCCCTTACTCACATTTTCATAGAAGATGCCCTGACAGCCGACAGATATAGTTTCATCAGCAGCCTCTAAGGCATTAAATAAATGAAGCTCCGGAAGATACATGACAAAGTCTACATCTGACTCAGCCTTAATCTCCTTTAATGTCTCTGTTATCTTTTTGATGATGTTAACAGACCAGTTTTTAAGGTCTAAGTCCCCATTAACACCGCCAAATTCTCTCAGTACATCAAATCTTTTTTTAAGTTAAGATATAAATACTTTTTCATCCTTCCTCCTTACTTTCTACTCTTGTAGTAATCTGCCATTTCATCAAGTGTATGAGGCACTACAAGGGGCATTTTACCTACACTGCCAAACTTTACTATCAGAGTTCCGACAGTTTCCTTGACTGCAAGTTCAACTTCTCTTACTATCTCAGCCACGCCTTCATTTGGAATGTTTCCATACATAAGTGTATCCATTATAGGGTATAAGTATGCTCTAGGGTCTGATACCTTAGGGTTTTGCTTCAAGGAGCTTAAATATCTCATCGCAAAACTGCGCATTTTTAAGTTCAGGCTTGTTCTTAAACAACTCTCTCATATTCCTCGTGGTAGCAAGCCTAATGTCTGTATCTACATTTACCTTGTTGATTCCGCTCTTTGTGACCTCTACCAGCTGGTTTACATCTATTCCGTAGGCATTGGTAATGTCGCCGCCAAGCTCGTTTATCTCTTTCACTATGTACTGAGGAACAGTGGAGGAGCCGTGGCTTACAAGGAAGCCGTCAACCCCCTCGTGCCTCATTATCTCCTTTATAGCGATTGCAATCTCCTTTCTAATCACTGCATTCTTACCCTTGTTAGGGCCATGCATGGTTCCATAGCTAATAGCAAGGGCATCCACCCCTGTCTTCTTAAAGAAGTCCAAAGCCTGTAAAGGATTGGTATAGCTGCTCTTTTCGCTGAATACATCATCCTCTACCCCTGCAAGTACTCCAAGCTCGCCTTCAACAGACACTCCTCTTTCGTGGGCATACTTTACCACCTCTCTGGTAAGCTCCACATTTTTCTCATAAGGGAGGCTGCTGCCATCTATCATAACACTGGTGTAGCCACCGTCTATGGCAGCCTTGCAGGCATCAAAGTCATTGCCGTGGTCAAGGTGCAGTACAACAGGAACCTTGCTGTTTTCAGCGTATTTTCTAACTGCATCCCCTATGTTCTTAGCACCTTTTTTTCTTGTCTTCACGTGTGCATTTTGGAAAATCAATGCAGCCACCCATAAAAGCCGTTGGCTAGATTGGCTCCCTGAATAATGGCAGGGCTTCTAAGCTCTTCGTGTATCTCGACAAGAGCCTTTATCTGTGCTACGGAATTGGCATTAAATGCACCCTGTCCGTATAAGTTGTCATCTGCAGCCCTTTAATACATCCCTCATATTTACTAACATATTCTCACCTCGTTATTTCATTTCTTTATTAATTTACATTTTATATATACCGTTAAAATGTACTTTTATTAGTTACTTCTTTGACTACTTTTCCAATTCTTTTTCATATCTTTTCAGTATAGCATTTTATATTTTTCACTCTTACGTAATCTCAACTTGCTCTGCTATCATATATTTGCATATTATGAACTACTTAAAACTCACCATTTCATTGCTCAATTTTCCCCTACCAAAGGCTCGCACCATTTTATAAAATCCTCAGTCACTCCGTTTTTAGCCTCATTTATAAAAATTCTCAGGAAGCTTCTTTTCAAACATCATTACATCCTTTATGTCTACTGCTGTAGTATGAACTCCGTACTCGCTTCCCTCATTTCGTAATAAGGCTATCATCTTGCCACTTTCTCCGTTAAGTACAGCCTTTGCAGCTTCACATCCGACAAGTACAGCCTCTTTAACATCCACCTCACTTTGTAAGGTAATAGACGCTCTTCCCAGAAGCCCCGGCTTCTCACCCCTTGCCTTGTAGCCAAGCTCCTTAATCACAAGATTTGCAAGGTGTGAGCTTATGTCTCCAAAAGTAAGTCGCCCTGCCAACCTGAAATATGGAGCTTAACTATAGGTTTTCCCTCTTTATCGCTAAGTCCTTCGCTGACAACAACCACTATACCCTTCTTGGTTTTTAAGCTTTTTCCCTCACATCTTCAAGGAATCTTTCTTCTGAAAATGGAACTTCAGGCAAATATATCAAGTCTGGTGCATATCTACCTTCTTTGTCAGCAAGAGCACTTGCTGCGGTTATCCATCCGGCATTCCTGCCAGATGCCTCAACCACAACCACATGGATGAGGCAGGCTTTCGACATCGAAAGCATAGCTCCCTAACGCTTGTTGCTATATACCTTGCAGCACTTCCAAATGCCCGGACTGTGGTCTGTGATTGCAAGGTCATTGTCCATAGTCTTTGGTATCCCCATCACATATATATCCTTACCGAGCTTCTTGCAGGCATCACACAGCTTGCCACAGGTATCCATGGTGCCATTGCCTCCGTTAAAGAGGACATACTTTATCCTATGCTTTAAGAGGATGTCTATCATCTTTTCATAATCCTCTTTTTTTCAAGTGGGTCTCTTGATGTCCCGATAGCCGTGCCAGGGCGTCTGTTTGAGTAGTTCAAGCTTTTCATCAGCTACATCGCTAAGGTCAATTAGTTCTTCTTTTAAGAGTCCTCCCGTACCGTTTTTTGCAGCATAGATTTTCCCTACTCTTTCATCCTTCTTTGCAAAGGTTAATACCCCATAGAGGAAGGAATTTATCACCGCAGTCGGCCCTCCCCCGTGTATAACTATAAGATTATCTGCCATAAGTTTCTCCTGTTTTTATGTAAATATACAAATGTACCCAGCTATAAATATTTTTCAAAGATTCGAAAAATCAAAGCTATAATAGTCCTTTAAAAGAACGATTTTAAGTAACTTTACTATTATAATAGCATCTACGCAAACATTTTTCCATAAAATATTTATGCAATCGTTATCATTGGATTCCAAACGCTTTCAGCACTCACATCTCAGATATAATAATAGCTAATATATTATCCAGTTTCTTGACATTTTAACCCAGTTTTTGGATAATATATTAGCTATGATAAATTTGACACAGAAAACTCCTCCTGAGATTTCAAACAACATAGCGCATAACCTCATCAGCTATCCGAAAGAGGCGAAAAGCTCTCACAGGCAAAAGCTTGCCACAAAGTCAGGTGTGAGCCTTGGCTCTCTTAAGCGGTTTTGAACACACAGGCGAAATTTCGCTAACATCACTAATTAAACTTTCCATAGCTCTTGAATTGGAGGAAGAGCTTAATAATCTGTTTTAGCGAAGTACCATATAAATCAATTCAGGAGTTAATAGATGAAAATACAAAGCTTGAAAATAGACGGAGAAGGCACTAATCCCTCTCCCTTATCACCTCAATCTTATTATCAACCAGCTCATACTTTCCACCTGACATATTTTTTTCTTAAAAAAATGGTGTGCCTTCCCTTACATAGAACTCATTTTCTGCAATATAAGCATCAGGGTTGCCGGCAGGGGCTTATGGTGCCACCCTAGGTCGTCTACGCTTAGGTTGTGCCTAAATGTATTGTTCACTGCTTCCTCAAGGCAGAACATCACACAGCCGCCCTCATTCAGCCTGCTGTAGTTATACTCATATACCGTTCCATCTCCCGAATCCGCATCATAGGCCATTCCATCCTGGTTTAACTTAGTGTCAGTCACCTCATTGTATCTAAATAAGGCATCCTTGCACTTCCAAGGCCATATGCCAGCCGCCACCTTGCCACTTCTCTTTTCAGGATATTTATAAGCTCTGTCATTCATCTCTGTGGCTGCACTGTCAGCAGTATTGTGCTCGACGAGAGGTGTTAGTGCATACATAACAGTGATGGCATCTCCTCCTGCTTCGCAGACATAATTGTTTTTAATGACAACATTTTCGTGCCCATACTTTCTAAAAGGCTCTTTTTCAAGATAAGCTCCAAGGAATTTATCATGCTCATAGGTATAGCCCATAGCTATTCCCCACCTGCTTACCCTTCTCACGGTGCAGCCCTCTATCGTAAAGCCGTCATATCTTGCTACACCTGTAGTCTGCTCATCATCAGGTGTAAGTGCAGTCGCATAAATCCCGCCATTGTTCATATGCTTGTCATAGACATTGCCCTCTACATCGTGAATATATAGGTTTTTAAGGGAAATATCATGGAGTGTTCCGCAGTTTTTCGCTATTGCAGCCACCCCTGTCCTATTCATCTTATCTGCCTGATTGTAGGACTCTCCAAAGAAATTCACAGGCTTATTGCTTATTTCAAGCCCCTCAACCTCAATATATTCGCAGTCATACAGTAAAACCGCAGAGGACACATAGCCCCTTGAAAGTATGAGCCTTTGAATCAAGCTCCCTTCCATAATCCTGATACCAGATGCCTCCACCACCGCATTTTATAATAGGCAGACTCCCTTCACCATACGAAGACACTAATATATGGCTCTCTTTACTCCCCCTTGCACTTATGTGGAGATACTGATGTTCAAATATCGAGTCCTTTTCAAGCAAAAACCCTTATCCCCAGCTTTTAAGCTTAAGAGAGTTTATCTTAAATAAGCTTCCAAATGCAGAACTCTCGCTGAGTCCGTCATTTGCATCATTTCCGTTAAAGCTGCTCACATAATAAGTTGACATTTTTCTCATACTCCAATTCTCTGATTTTCTTTTTTACTATAAGCCTGACCTCGTCAAATGCAAAGCTCTCGCCATTAGCTCTTGTATATAAATCTCTGTTTTTCTCATAGAAGCCGGTTGCATCTTTTTCGGATATATCCGTATATTTATAGTTTACAGCTGGAGCCTCACTTATAAAGTCAAGCCTGAATCTTGTAAGCTCATATCTTATATATGCCTGCCTGGAATATGAACTTAGTCCATAGACAATTTTGTTTTTCACCCTAAGGCAGCAGTGGTTTCTGCTTCCTTAGCAAAGCCTTCTGCTTTCTACCCCTTGTAGGCTATCATCCGTTATCAAACCTAGATTAACAGCAAATTTTAACTCTGCCCTTACCTTTTTGACTTCTTCTTCATCCACTCCGAAGTCCCTAAAAGTCAAGTTTTCCACCATTTTACCTTTCATAGTTATTTTATATTTTGATACAACAATCTTGTTAGCTTCTCAAAATAGCTGTCTTCCTCGTTTTCTATCTCTTCCTTTACCATATCCGGATAATCAGTAATTATGCCCGCAACATCCTTATGCAGGTATTTTACTATATTCTCACTGTCATCTATGGTCCATACAAAAATGTCCTTACCCTTTTTCTTGGCGTCAGCACTTAATATGTCATTAAATGAAAAGTCTTCCAGTACAAAGAAATCTACCTTTTCATCTGAGAAATTGCCAAACTGCAGGGGCAATAATGTGACCTGTCTCTATCTCAGGATCTTTTTTTCGATTTGCTCCATTATATCAAGATTTCCGGACATAGTTTTGTAAGTCTTCTCGACACCGAGCCTCTTCATTTCATTTATAAAAAGATCGGCGTAGTTATCAGGCTCCCCTCCATGAGGCTTTAACTCCACCAAAAGCTTGATATTAAGCTCCTTTGCACGGTTAACAAATTCCTCAAAGGATGGGATATGGCTCTTAAAATTTCCCTGACTTATGGTAAGCTTTTCTATCTCGTCAAATGTCAAGTCCTTTACCATCTTATCAACCCCCGCCAACCTTTTGAGATTGAAATCATGCATTACCACAAATTTATTATCCTTTGTTAACTGTATATCAAGCTCTACGTAATCCGCACCTACCTTTTTAGCACCCGCAAGAGACTCCAGAGAGTTCTCAACTCCCATCTCACTATAGCCTCTGTGTGCTATAATCAGCACATTTTTATTTATCTCTGTAGAAAACATCTGGTAGCCCATATGACCAAATATAATTATCATTATTACACTCGTTACAGCCGCAAGCTTTTTACGCTTTCTTATCTCATTATCCACCCTGGGAGCTGTCTTAAAAAAGAGCTTTTCTCCCCTGTCACTTATTATCTTCACTATTGAAGATATAAGAATCAGCTTAGATACTATTATAAAAAAGAATAAAATGATGCGCGAAAAGGATATAAAATAAATTGTTATATACTATTTCTTTTCCAGATGAATCAAGAAGCTCAAACACCAAAGTGTTAACCCAGAGTAAAATGCCTCCGATTATGACTAGGACAGCTTCTAGCCTAAACCACATAAACAGCAGTCTAATCTTTCCCTTTTTGGTAATTTCAAGGCTTTTTTTCATGTTGGTTGAAAAAAAGGCTGGTTATTAATGACAGTGAGCGGGATGGTAAAAATCAGTCTGATGTTGATGTACCCACATATCACAAGAAATGCTATGTATACAACCACACCGTTCTTCATCTTCATAAGCTCCTCAGTGATAAACGTAGGTATGAAGAATTTTTTTCCGAAAAATGCAGAGCTTAGCCCGAGGTTTGACATAGGTATCATCAGTATGAAAATATATGACAAACAAAAAAATAACTGCTTTGGGGCTAAAGTTCTTCCACTTTTTATAAATTCCTTTGTAAGACTATCCCGCCAAAGAATCTTTTTCATTTTTGTATGAACTGTAAACCATCAGCGTAAGTACAGAAAAATTCAAATAATGTAAGCATACTTAGAAAGGATTACAAAGACAAATAAAAGGGGTATACTAAGCGGTGCACTGAGTATAGATATCACGTTGTGAGTGGTAAAATTATCCTGTCCCGGCACTCATAAGTATGAGTTTGAATATAAACCTCAGTGAATAACTCCCCACAGTTGCCATAAAAAAAGCTGCAATATGACAGCCTTTGTATAATATCCGAATTTATTTTGATATATTTTTTTACTACTTCCCTGCTTATTGTTTTAATATCCAGCTTCACGTCTTACCCACCATCCTTTTGCTTTGTTGTTATACTGCTAAAACTTCCCATCTAATTTTATACGAAAAACGGTAGGAAATGTAAAGAGGAAGTGATTCGGAAAAAAATGTGTAAAAATCATATTTCAAATATATCATAGGTTATTGTAGTCCCCGCGTTTTTAATGCTACAATTAACATATACAAAAAGGAGGAGCCATGAAAAAAACAAATATACTTCCCATATTAACAATAGCAATGCTTTTGATGACAGGACTGCTTTGGACTGCACCGGTGCAGGCTGCAAAACCTGAACTAAATAAATCATCCATAAATCTTCACATAGAACAGGGATACAGCTTAAAAAAATAAAAGGGTCTTGATAAGAAACTTACTGTTAAATGGTCAGCAGGAAACAAGAAAATAGCCACTGTGTCATTAAAAGGTGTTGTAAAAGGAAATTCCAGCGGAAAGACTGTTATTTACGCTAAAATCTACAACAAGAACAAGCTTAAATACACTCTTAAAGCAAACGTAAAGGTAGATAATAAGGGCTATGCCACTACCCAGGCCTTACTTGTAGCCCTGCTTAAAAATAAAAAGGTAAATGATATCATTGTAAATGGAAAGGCTAAGTTTACCATACCAAAGGGGAATTTCGGTAAGAATCTTGAAAGTGTAGGAGATGGCCTATCACTTAAGGTATCAGAGGGCAGTTCCCTTAATTCAGTGATAATAACAGGCTCTAAGGCAGTGAAAATCGATGTCGCAGGACAGTTGTCTTACCTCTATTCGCGAAAAGACAATGCTAAAATATCCCTTAAATCTTCAGGAAAGAAAGCCATTGTACATACTGTCTTCCTTGAAAATCCTGCAAAGCTTGATTTTGTATCAGATAGCAAAAAAGAACCTTGCAATATCTACGTACTTGCAAAGTCAGATATTAAGATAAGCGGTAAAAATAAAAAGAAAGATGTAGTTGCCATAAATGATTCTGCAGAAGAGACAAAGGTAACGGCAGATAAAAGCATCACTCTTTTTGCTGATGCCCGTACTACTCTTGTAGTAAATAGCGGAGCTAAGGACTCTAAAAATAACAACCCTTGACTACAAGACACCTATAACAGTCACAAACAATACAGGTACCAGCCTCTTAGTCTCCACCCCATCTGGCAAAAAAACCGTGGAGGCAGGTAAAACTCATACAGTTACAGGTAAAAATTAGCAAAAATGATTTTAGGGAACTTTTCGGTACTTTATCTGCGAAAAGTTCCCTATGGGATAATCTAAATCTAAAGTTTCATATGTTAAAAATCTAAAGTTTGGCTTAAAACTCCTTCACATCATCAAAAGATATCAATCATCCTATTCTTATCAAGTCCTAATTCATCGGGAATCAGGCCTAAGATGTCTGAAAGAGCGTCAAATACCTCATCTCTCTCGATAGTTGTGATAAAATATTTTCGCTTATCCATCTTGTTAAAGCCCTCGGCATAGGTTCTCACCAAGTCTTCATATCATACTCAAAGTCTGATGTAGGTCTCTCTATGAGTTTTACCACCTGAGCCCTTGTCTTTCCTGTACAAAGGTCAGCTGCCTTTTTGGCATTTGAAGGAGTGCATTGTCCCTCTGCCATCCCATGAGCGGAATGGGTTGTCTAGGTTTTGTGCCAGCCATTCAGGTTTTCTTGCCTTCGTAATCCAAAGGTGTAGTCCCTCTTTAGCACGGTTTTTATATAGTTTCTTCACCATCTTGGCTGCGTCCTCAGGCAGGCTGTCCATCCACAGGCTGCAAAGATTAGGGAAACACTCAGGCTCCGGAATATCCTTCTCAGAGAAACCAAACAATTCCATAGTGGAAAAAGAACCTCAGCTTTGCTAAAGCCTGATAGCTTATCAAAGTTAATCAGATTGCCGGGTTTCCCCCATAGCCTTAATTCCAAAAGGTCAGGATACCTAGACAAAACCTCCTCTATATCAAGCTCCATTATACTTCTAATATGCAAGCTCCCTAAGTTATCAAGACCTGACAGCCTTGGAAGCTTTCCGTCAACATATAGAATCAGGGTACTCCCATTATCCTCAGTCCCTTATCTTGCAGTTGTCTGAAACTTCGCCGAACAAAAATAAGATGCTCCATACCGTCATTTAATACAAGCTCTTCTACCCCTGTCATATCAACGGAAAGTCTGTCTATATAGCTTTTTGAGAAATCAAGCTTCTTCTGCCCATGGTTATTAAGCTCCAGCTCTCTTAAGAATGGATAGCCCTCTAAATATTCATATAGGTTTTTATACCATTTATGCAAGGTAAGGTGGCTTAAACAAGGAAAAACCCTAAGACTAAGCACATCTTCAAAATGCGACCACTCATCACTCATATTTCTCCTTGATATTCTACATTCCTCTCCCTCTAAAACTAACCTTTTCTTCGCTTTTATCTGCTGCCTTAAAGGCATCTCTCTTCTCCTTCGGGATTTCCTGCCATCTTAACTGTCTATAGATTATATCACCACTCCCCCAGCCATCTGAATACGAGTCTGAGCTCTCATCCATTATAGGAGCCACATTTCCTACAAAAATATATTTTTCCGGAACATCTACTTCCACATTATTTATGTCCAGGCTGTTGTCCCAATACATATAATCAACATAAAGCGGCTTTAAATCCGACAGTTCTTCCTCTTTAAGCGGCTCCTCTCCCGACCAGTTAAGAGACAGCTTTACCGCCATCTGTTTTCCATCTTTATCTTCTACCTTGGTTATCTGACAAGCCGTATATTTTTTTAATTTCTCATTGTAAACACAGTACACATCCCCTGCTTTTGCCTGCATAATGTTATCTCCTTTTTACTTAAATGATATGGATATATGAAATATCTGCCCCCTGCGGTACAGATTTGTTTCTCCCACTCTTGCAATAATATAAACATCACTACAAGTATATAATATTTTAATCTCTATTCCAACATCATCTTCAACGCTTACATCACATTTTCACCTTTCACTCCATATAATTCATCCACCAGACAGTTTATTTTTCCGTAAAAAAATATGTTATTCTTCTTATTTGTAGACTTACTATAAAAATGGGGGATAAAGCAATGAATTACATTGGTTCAAAATATTCACTTCTGGGTTTTATTGAAAATGTTATTGAAAAATGTCAGCGGATATAAAACAGGGGATAATTATGTCTTTGCCGATATATTTGCAGGTACAGGAGTGGTAGGAAGTGCATATAAGGGAAAGGGTGCCTATGTGATTGCAAATGATATACAGTACTACAGCTATGTCCTAAACAAGCATTTTATCGAAAATGTCCCTCCGTTAAATAATGACTTAGGAGTAGTGCTTAATTCTCTTAAGCCCCTTAAAGGCTTCATTTACAATAATTACTGCGAGGGTTCAGGATCTGGGAGGAATTATTTTACAGACAGTAACGGGCAAAAATGTGATGCTATCAGAACTTTTTTGGAAGAAGCACATAGCTCAGGAGAAATGGGTGATGCAGAGTATTTTTACTATCTTGCAAGCCTTATCAATTCAATAGATAAATATGCAAATACGGCTTCTGTCTACGCAGCCTTTTTAAAACACATCAAAAAATCAGCAGCAAAGGACTTTCACACTATCCCTGCTGCCTGTCATTTCCGGACAAGCCGGCAAAGTATATAACGAAGATGTAAATGACTTAATCACAAAGATAAACGGCGACATTCTCTACCTTGATCCGCCATATAATGCAAGGCAGTATTCTGCCAATTACCACATCCTTGAAACCATTGCCAAGTACGACAATCCTGCTCTTCGTGGCATAACCGGTCTTCGTGACTATGAGCAGCAAAAGAGCAGCTTCTGCTCGAAGCGTACAGCCTCTGCCGCCCTTGATACACTTATCAAAAATGCTGATTTTGGCTATATTTTTCCTAAGCTACAACAACGAAGGCCTTATGTCTGCCGACACTATCAGAGATATTATGTCTGCTTACGGTAAATACAGCGTTTACACCAAGGAATACAAGAGGTTCAAGGCTGACAAAGACGAAAACAGGAGGATTGCAGGCAGCGAGGTAGTGGAGTATATACATTGTTTGAAGAAGTAGGGAAATCCTTACTCCAACACATAGACCTCTTTCCCCTCAACGATTCCCGCTTTTTTCTTTATTTTTGCTAAAGAATCGACACAAAATGCCGGACGGATTCCACACTGACCATATGCGTTCCAAGAACCCAGCGCTCCGTCATAGGTTAAACAACATACTACAGAACGCTCCCAGGTGTTGGGAGTTCGCAGTAGCCAAGATACGGATTCTCCACTTAAGTAACATATCCTATTGTCAGGATTAGAGAAATAACCTAGTCTTTTACCTTCCTTTTCCATATCAAACCCAAGTTCATAGGCTGAAAGCAAGAATACATTTCTATTTATATTTTCCGGTTCCATCTCCAGTTGAACCAATTGCCTCATCCTTAACAATTTCAACCGCAGTACTCTCTATAAGGGAGTGAATTTCTTTAAGATTCTCATAATATGAACCATTCAAGAACCTGTCTATTTCGCTGTCTTTGTAGTACGAACTATACTCATTCATCCTCTTTGTTTCAGCTAGTATTTCCTCCCTTAAAATAAGAGTACTTCCTTCTTCATATCCATTATCTATAACCAAAAACGGCACATACTTACCATCTTCCTTGATATAAACTCTATAATCATCTTTTGCTTTTTAAGCTGGAATACGCTATAGAGCTGATTGTATCCTGCCTTATGAGCAGCCTATAACAGAATACTACAATTACAAAAGTCAGAGCTACAAGCATTATTATAATGAGTTTGCCCGGACTTTTTTTAATCAACTTGTCCATCCCGACCTCTCAGTCTTCATAGTGCCCTCGGCATGTAACGATATAAATTATACTATCTTTCTCGTAATAGACAATTCTATTAGTATCATCAATGCGCCTGCTCCACATACCGCTCAAGTTATCCTTTAAAGGTTCAGGCTTGCCTACACCCTCAAAAGTGCTTCTCTGAATGTCTTTAATCAATGCATTTATCTTTTTCAGCGTTTTCTTATCCTGTGTCTGCCAATACAAATAATCGTTCCATGCTCTATCTTCCCATAATAGCCGCATTAGTCTACCTCTATCAAATCATGTTCAGCAAAATTTGCCTTTCCTTCTTTTATATCTCGTACGATATTTTCAAGATAGCGGATATTATTTTCAGAATAGAATGGATCCAGTGACACTTCAAACGGTATACGCTTTTCTCTGCTGACTTTCTTTGCAAAAATGGTAAACGCAGCACTCATAGAAAGTCCAAGTTCAGAACAAGTCTGCTCCATACTCCTTTTTACATCTTCGTCTAATCTAAAATTCACATTTACTGCATGTGCCATATCTAACACTCCTTTCCTATTGTCCTTATTATATGCTGATAACTAAAATTTTGCAAGTGTTATCATTACATTTTCTTTTGATTTGTAATGATATTATGTTAAGAGTATCGGATTGTCCTCACATTGAGTATATTTCATTATGCCATAATAACTCTTTTATCTTTCAGCACAACGCATTCCCCTATGAAATCTCAATATAAGCAGATGTTTATTTAGTACTTTTAGCCCTGTCAACGGAGTCGAGGTTTTTTTATTTTAAATTCGTCACGCAGTGCGTGACAAATTTTATACACGAGATAAAAACTGATACAATTCCATCTGTTTTATTAATTCAGATGTGAGTATCTTCCTATTACCCTTAGTAGAAGAATCATTAGTACCAATAAGAATATATTAAAATAAAAATTTTTTTAGATAGTTTTCACTCTCTCCTCCTCTTCCTCACCCAAACAACCACCAGTACGACTACAGCCACCACACCCACGATAATGGGCAAAATTTGTAACAAGCCAAACATCAACATTCCAAGAATATAAAATGTGCCTATATTACTTTCTTCTTTTCAGGTTTTTCAGACTGCACTATGGGAGAATCTAAGCTCTCCTTCAGGAAGTCCACTAGACTTAAAAATTATAGCCCTGTTTTGGTTTTGGTAAATCCATCTTGACTATATCAATCAGGTAAAAACGGTGTATTTATATCTACATTCAGATTTCCAAACTTCGCCCAGGTTGATGCAGGGAAAGAAGATAGTTGTATCTATAAATGTCCGGGATCATATTCTTCGTCTATTGTTGGATACATTGGCGCTTCTATCGTATTAGTTATCTTTTCTCCGGGAGCTAGGGTTATTTCATACTCATACCAACGAAGAAGAGATTTTGAGTCTTTCTCCAGTATCATACACAGATATAAATATAGCACCTGAATTTCTCTACTGTAGCCTGCTTATATAAATTCAACAATAATATTGTACCAATCAGACTCTAATATCTGTCCACCCTTGTCATAGCTAGTTAAAGCAAATTCCTTAAATGTCATCTTAGAAGTGGATTTAAGCTGCATTTCTCCCTTTATTTCTTTACTTTCATTACTACTGCTTTCATAAAAATTTCCACTCTGGCATCTCTTTGGTAGGCTCACCCATTACATACAACTCTACCTCTTTCCCATTTTCTGCAGTTATACCCACCCTGACTCTCCCTTTTTGTCATCAGTAGTAAAACCATAGGATTGCTCAAGATAGTATTTTCTTTTACCGTCAAAGGGAGAATATCTATACCTGCTGTCGCTGATTTATAGAGTTCTTTTATCAACTCCTCTTATCTCATAGGTGTATTTTGTTACGAGCAAGCTCAGGTGAATAGAAATTCATCCTTTATAAAACCGTCACTAATCATGCTCATTTCTTTATGAATATCAAAAACATTATCCCCCGTAAGCTAGTGTATGCCTAAGAGTTTTTAATTTTCCTTATCATTTATTTTAATGTCAAACTTTGTAGTATCATCTATTCTTTTGTACACCTGATTTTTTTCATCGTATTCATCTGGTCCATATTCAGGATAATAACCAAATGGAAATACAAGCTTTTGCAGTTACCTTATAATCAGCAGGATTGTAAAATGTATATTTTGCCGTTACCTTGCCATTGTAGTTTATAAAGTCCGCTTTTTCTTCATAGTATCTTTTTGGAAATTCTTTGATATCAAAGGTTAACTGCTCATTCTCCACTTCTATTGGACAGTTTTCATCTTTTACTACAGTTCCTGTCATATCTACCCCATACCAAATCCTTTGTGCTGAGTTGGCAAGAGCAGTCAGCTTAAATATATCACTTACTAAAAAAACAGTATAAGACAAAGCACTATAAACCCCTTATTTTTCATAGCCAGCCCCTTTTTGTGGTACCATATATTTTGTTTACCCTAGTATAACATTTTTTTATGGCTATCAGGTAGGAGTATTTTGGTAATATCAGTTAGGGGCAAGTTTAAGGGAGCCTTGATCATTCATCAAGACTCCCTTAAAAGGTTTTAGCGTATTTCTGAGTTATACCACCCCACCTACGCTTGGGTCTGCCACAACCTAAATGGCAACACTTTTCGCTGACACAGTCAATTTCTAACCCCCTGTTTCAGGGAAGAGGTAAGTGTTACCCCGAGCTTATTTCTCAGCCAAATTATACCTCTTAAATATGGCATTCATGCGTCATATCACATCTCGATATTTTTTATTATTAATATCAGGAAAAATAATATATAACAGCATGAAAGTCTTGTAGCACA
>BNJV01000257.1_pt1 | contig 78583 bp, 68 predicted proteins | sample 8540591 | NCBI WGS metagenome assembly BNJV01 (sample SAMD00202457, study PRJDB9452) | human saliva metagenome | host: Homo sapiens | reverse complement strand
GATTTATCAACGAGAAATTATAAAAACATACTGAGCAAAAGATTGCTCCAAAAATAGAAACAGACCAAAGAAAGGCTTTTAAAGTCAAAAAAACGCATAGTATCAGGTATTAAAAAAACTTGATATTATGCGTTTTTGTTTATAGTAATATTTACTTCGTTTTTCTCCTAAAATTGAATTTTATTCCAGTCTTTTTTTGAGATATTTTATTCATTACTTTAGGAAGACAATTACTAATTTCCGTTGGCAAGACCACATAATGTTCTTGAGCTAATTCTTGAGCTATAGCTGAATGAAGATGGGTCGCTACTGTCACACGTTCGTAGAGACTGGCATGTCGAAATTGGCCTGCAAATCCTGCAATCATCCCAGCCAGAGTATCTCCCATTCCCCCAGTCGCCTGATAGGGACCGCCAACCTGTAACTGGTAATAATCAGATTGGCCAGCCTGCCAAATACGAGTAGTCGCACCTTTCTCTACCAAAATTGTTCCTTGAGGGAAAGAAGTCAGGGCACTAGCTGTTGTAGCTTCCTTTTGCTTTTCAATCGTAATTCCAGATAATTTTTCCCATTCTTTTTGGTGAGGAGTTAGGATAAGCTGGTTAGACGGAAATGACAATCTTGTTCCGGCAAGAATAGTCAGGGCACCACCATCTACAATCAAAATCTGATTTTGGCTTAAACTAGCAAAGACTTGTTTTACTAGATCTTCTCCAAAAGCATCGTCTCGTAAACCAGGACCCAGCAAGACAACTTCTGCCTTCTCCAGTTGCTCTTTTAACAATTGCTGGTCTTGCAGAGAAAAGGCCATAGCCTCAGGTAAATGGCTGTGCAGAGCTGGAATATTTTCCCTGTCCGTTCCAACAGTCACTAATCCTGCACCGCTTTTTACAGCTGCTAAAGTAGCCATGATGATGGCACCACCATAAGGATAAGTCCCACCCAGCAACAGCAGACGACCGTAGTCTCCTTTATGACTTGTACGAGAACGTTCAATAATGACTTTTTCTAGTAAGGTTTGATCAATCACTTTCATCTTTTTTCCTCAACTATCCTTTATCTGATTGTTTTAAAACAACTTGATAGACTTTCTTAGTCCACTCTTCTAAGTCTTCTCCAGCATAGTCAAGATAATGCACCCTATCTTGTATTTTAGTTGGAATAATATTTTCAAATTGGCTCTTATTATGAGTTGGAATAATGCAAATATACAACTCACTAAATAAATTCAACATGTCCTTAATTTTTGCAACATGGTAGCCATCAAAACATATAACCTAGTAGCTTTAATCAAATCTGTCATAGATAAAATGAAAACTCACTCCAGGAATAAACTTTGTCTTGTAATTCTTTCCTCTGAAGGAGCTCGACCTAATAAACGCTCCATCGCTAATCGATAACCAGAACTTGTATTTGACCACCCTAACATGACATAGTCAAAATAATCTATCGGATCCGATGCAGCATTTCGACTATCCAAAACCAACTCCTCAGCATCTCGCCCAAAAGCTTTCACAGCAGATAAGAGCTGACCTGTTTTAAAGATAGAAATCGCTGCATCTATAGTCGTAGTATGACTACAGTAGTCTGAAGTCACTAACCTCTTATGTAGATCATAAGTCGAGGCTACTCTTTTATCTGTAGGGGTAAATGGTGGCAGAAAGGGATGCTGAAAGATGTAATCTAAAATTCTCTTTTTTTAAACAAGAATCAGCACACTCAATACTTGTTTGACGTTTATGAAGTTTTTCGTAAGCTATAAATTTAGCAATTTTTTCTAATTCCCATTCTTGAATATTTGGATAATCAATTAGTGCTAAGTAGTATATTCCATCCCATTGTAAACTATATTCCCCATTATAAATTTTTAAAATCATCTAATCACCTCACTCCATTATACAACAAAAAGGAGGCGCATACCTCCTTTTATAAACTTATTTCTAAAATTTAATATTCATTTCTGCCATTTTTAGATATAGCTATAGAAAAATACACTTTCCTCAGAAAATTTTTCTCTTATTTTCTATCCAATGTTCGAAGTGCTGCTTGATAAGTTTGCTCCATCAGCATGGTAATGGTCATAGGGACCGACACCTCCAGGGACTGGCGTGATATGGCTAGCAAGTGGGGCAACTGCCTCATAATCAACATCCCCACAGAGCTTACCATTTTCATCGCGGTTCATACCGACATCAATGACAACCGCACCTGGTTTGACAAAGTCAGCAGTCACAAACTTAGCACGACCGATTGCGACCACCAGAATATCTGCTTTAGCAGCCACCTTGGCAAGATTATGGGTGCGTGAATGGGTCAAGGTTACTGTTGCATTTCTTTGGCTCAAAAAGAAGCTGGGCCATGGGTTTTCCAACAATGTTTGAACGACCGATGACGACCGCATTTTTTTACCTTCTAATTCAATCCCATATTCATGAAACATTTCCATAATTCCTGCAGGTGTTGATGGAATCATGACTGGATGACCAGACCAAAGGCGTCCCATATTTAGCGGATGGAAACCATCCACATCCTTTTCTGGGTCAATAGCTAATAAAACCGCCTCTTCATCGATATGTTTTGGTAATGGCAACTGGACCAAAATCCCATGCCAAGCTGGATCCTGATTGTATTTAGCAATCAAGTCTAACAATTCCTCTTGAGTAATGGTCTCTGGAACTCGCACTACTTCGCTACGGAAACCAGCCGCAAGGGCAGAACGTTCCTTGTTGCGAACGTAGACTTGGCTGGCTGGATTGTCCCCAACCAAAATCACTACCAAACCAGGCACTAGACCTGTTTCTTCCTTTAATTTTGCAGTCTTTTCAGCCAACTGCCCCTGCAATTTGGCCGCTAAAGCTTTCCCATCAATAATCTGTGTCATATCACTTCTCTTTTCTTTCAAATATCTTCCATTATACCAAAAACTGCCAGTACCCTCTAACACTTCTTTCCTAGGCTATCCTATAGTTTCAAACTATAAGAAAAAGCTCAGGTCGAGCTTTTCACTAATCTTGTCTTGAAATTTTAAAATAGATTATAAAACCTTACTCAAGAAGTCTTTAGTCCGTTGTTCTTGGGTTTGCTCAAAAATCTGCTCAGGTGTTCCGTCTTCAACAACCACACCGTCTGCCATAAAGATGACACGATCTGCCACCTCACGGGCAAATCCCATCTCATGTGTTACGATAACCATAGTCATTCCTGACTTGGCAAGGTCTTGCATAACAGCTAGAACTTCTCCAACCATCTCAGGGTCCAGGGCTGAAGTTGGCTCATCAAAGAGCAAAACATCTGGTTCCATAGCCAACCCACGAGCGATGGCAATCCGTTGTTGCTGCCCACCTGACAAACTCTGTGGATAAGCAGTCTGCCTTATCTGGCAAAACCAACTTTTTTTCCAAAAGTTCCTGAGCTCTCTTCTCAGCAACAGCCTTGCTCTCACCTTTGGTCTTGATAGGTGACAAGGTGATATTTTCCATCACAGTCATATTAGGAAAGAGGTTAAATTGTTGGAAAAACCATGCCCATCTTCTCACGCATGGCAAACAGGTCATTCTTCTTGTCCGTAATATCGACTCCCTCAAAGATAACCTTCCCCTTGCTTGCTTCTTCCAACAAATTCATAGAGCGAAGCAAGGTAGATTTCCCGCTCCCTGAAGGACCGATGATAACGACAACTTCTCCTCTTTTAATCTCGAGGTTGATGCCCTTCAATACTTCATTCTTTCCAAAGGATTTATGTAAATTTTCAATTTTTATCAAGGTTTCTGTCATTATTTCTTATCTCCTTGTCCCATACGTTTTTCAAAAGCTTTCAAGGCTACTGTCAAAATAGAGGTCATAATCAAGTAGTAAAAGGCTGCAAATAAAAGTGGTGTTAAAGGTAGATAGGTTGTTGTAGAAACTGTTGTAGCCCCATTCCACAACTCCATAACACCAATAGCTGATAAGAGGGAACTATCCTTGATAATGGTAATAAATTCGTTCCCCAATGCTGGCAAAATATTTTTGATTGCTTGTGGCAAAATCACATATCTCATAGCATTTTTAGGACGAATCCCTAGCGAATAAGCCGCTTCTAGCTGACCTTTTGGAACCGCATTAATTCCGGCACGAACAGTCTCAGAAACATAAGCACCACTGTTCATAGAAATAATCAAATCCCTGGAATCAGACGAGAAAGATCAACACCCAAAATCCCAACCTGAATAGTCGGAGCATTGATATGCATAAGAGCAAAAGCAATCATAATCTGAACCATCATCGGTGTCCCACGGAAAATCCAAACGTACAAGTTGGCGAGCCAAACAAGCGGTTTAAACTTTGAACGTTGCCCAAAAGCCAAGACAACACCCAAAATAGTTCCCAAAAAGACAACACAGATAGAAATGAGAACCGTCACAACAGCCCCATAGTTAAAAATAAAGGTAAATACTTAGGTAAAAAGAAAAATTCATAGTCACACTGCTTTCTAAAAATAGAATACTGTATGATTATAACATGAATTGAATTAAAATTCAAACTTTTTATCCGATTTATTCAAAAAAACTTTCAGCTGGTAGAATTAGCGAGAAATCTTAGTTTTTTCTAGTCAAGTTGGCCTCCTTTATGGTAAAATAGTAACGATAAGAAATGAAGGAGAATCAAAATGGAATCACATTTGGTTAGAATCATCAACCGCCTTGAAGCAATGGCAAAAGACGGCGGAAATTTAAAACGTAATTTTGAACGCGAAGGAGTTGTTGTTGCAGAAGTTGCATACAGCCACGACGAAGAAAACGGATCAATCTTTACCCTTCGTGATGTCGAAGCTCGCGAAACTTATACGTTTGACAGCATTGACTTGATTGCAATGGAGATTTACGAACTCCTTTACTAATACAAAACAAGCTGGGATTACACCCTGCATGTCTAACCAAAATCCTTTTTGTCTCACAAATAGGATTTTTTTATTCCCTAAAATCTCAAAAATTTTCATTGTAACAACTTCTCAAAGCTGCAATCTTTTTACTTGCTTTACACCCCAATCCTGTTATAATGAGAGTATAGAAATTTGACTATTTTTGACCTTTAAACAGGTCAGGCTAAAGAAAGAAATGAGGTAGATGTATGCTTTGTCAAAACTGTAAAATCAACGACTCAACAATTCATCTTTATACCAATCTCAATGGAAAACAAAAACAAATTGACCTCTGTCAAAAACTGCTATAAGATTATCAAAACAGATCCTAACAATAGCCTCTTTAAAGGTATGACAGATTTGAATAATCGTGACTTTGATCCTTTTGGTGATTTCTTCAATGACTTAAACAATTTTAGACCTTCTAACAACACTCCTCCTACTCCCCCAACCCAATCAGGTGGAGGTTACGGTGGAAACGGCGGTTATGGTTCTCAAAATCGTGGACCTGCTCAAACTCCGCCACCAAAGCCAAGAAAAAGGCCTGCTGGAAGAATTTGGTATCAACGTAACTGAAATTGCCCGTCGTGGTGATATTGACCCCGTTATTGGGCGCGACGATGAGATTATCCGTGTCATCGAGATTCTCAATCGTAGAACCAAGAATAATCCTGTCCTTATCGGTGAACCAGGTGTCGGAAAAAAACAGCCGTTGTCGAAGGTCTAGCTCAGAAAAGATCGTTGATGGTGATGTTCCACATAAACTCCAAAGGAAAACAAGTCATCCGTCTGGATGTGGTTAGCCTGGTTCAAGGAACTGGGATTCGTGGGCAATTTGAAGAACGCATGCAAAAACTCATGGAAGAAATTCGCAAACGTGAGGACATCATCCTCTTTATCGATGAAATCCATGAAATTGTTGGTGCGGGTTCTGCAGGGCGATGGCAAATATGGATGCTGGAAACATCCTCAAACCAGCCCTTGCTCGTGGGGAACTGCAACTGGTCGGTGCAACTACCCTCAATGAATACCGTATCATTGAAAAGGATGCAGCCCTAGAGCGTCGTATGCAACCTGTTAAAGGTCGATGAACCAACAGTGGAAGAAACAATCACTATCCTCAAAGGGATTCAAAAGAAATACGAAGACTACCACCATGTTCAATATACCGATGCTGCAATTGAAGCAGCTGCAACTCTTTCCAATCGCTACATCCAAGATCGCTTCTTGCCTGACAAGGCCATTGACCTCCTAGATGAAGCTGGTTCTAAGATGAACTTGACCTTGAATTTTGTGGATCCTAAAGTAATCGATCAGCGCTTGATTGAGGCTGAAAATCTTAAATCTCAAGCTACACGAGAAGAAGATTTTGAGAAGGCTGCCTACTTCCGCGACCAGATTGCCAAGTATAAGGAAATGCAAAAGAAAAAGGTCACAGACCAGGATACTCCTATCATCAGTGAGAAAACCATTGAGCATATTATCGAGCAGAAAACAAACATCCCTGTTGGTGATTTAAAAGAGAAAGAACAATCTCAACTCATCCATCTAGCCGAAGATCTCAAGTCTCATGTTATTGGACAGGATGATGCAGTCGATAAGATTGCCAAGGCTATTCGCCGTAATCGTGTCGGTCTCGGTACGCCTAACCGTCCAATTGGAAGCTTCCTCTTTGTCGGACCAACGGGTGTCGGTAAGACAGAACTTTCCAAACAATTAGCTATCGAACTTTTTGGTTCTGCTGACAGCATGATTCGCTTTGACATGAGCGAATACATGGAAAAACACAGCGTTGCTAAGTTGGTCGGTGCCCCTCCAGGTTATGTTGGCTACGATGAGGCTGGGCAATTAACTGAAAAAGTCCGTCGTAATCCCTATTCTCTTATCCTCTTGGATGAAGTGGAAAAAGCCCATCCAGATGTTATGCACATGTTCCTCCAAGTCTTGGACGATGGCCGTTTGACAGATGGGCAAGGACGCACCGTTAGCTTCAAGGATGCCATCATCATCATGACTTCAAATGCAGGTACAGGTAAGGCAGAAGCCAGCGTTGGATTTGGTGCTGCTAGAGAAGGACGTACCAACTCTGTTCTCGGTGAACTCGGTAACTTCTTTAGCCCAGAGTTTATGAACCGTTTTGATGGCATTATCGAATTTAAGGCTCTCAGCAAAGATAACCTCCTTCAGATTGTCGAGCTTATGCTAGCAGATGTTAACAAACGCCTCTCTAGCAACAACATTCATTTAGATGTAACTGACAAAGGTCAAGGAAAAAAATTAGTTGACCTCGGTTATGATCCAAAAAAATGGGAGCACGCCCACTTCGTCGTACTATTCAAGACTATATTGAGGACGCAATCACTGACTACTACCTTGAAAATCCAAGTAAAAAAAGACCTCAAAGGCAGTTATGACCAGCAAGGGCAACATTCAAATCAAATCTGCCAAAAAAAGCTGAAGTTAAAAACTTCTGAAACAGAAAAATAAATTCTATAAAAAAAGGAGTAGAAAATGAAAATGTTTCTGCTTCTTTTTACTAAAAATAACTATAATTTCTTGACAGCTTGCCCTTTGTCCATTATGATAATAATAAACGATACTAGATAATGAGGAAAATCCAATGGCAAACCCAACTTTCGGAGAAAAGAAAGCAAATACAGACTATGTTTCACGCTATGGCGTATATGCAGTTATCCCTGACGCTGAACAAAAACAAATAGTTTTAGTTCAAGCTCCTAATGGTGCTTGGTTCTTACCAGGTGGCGAAATTGAATCAGGTGAAAATCATCAGGAAGCCCTAAAGCGTGAATTGATTGAAGAGCTTGGTTTCACAGCTGAAATTGGTACCTATTACGGACAAGCTGACGAATATTTCTACTCTCGTCATCGTGACACCTACTACTACAATCCTGCTTATCTCTATGAAGCGACTTCTTTCAAGGAAGTTCAAAAACCACTAGAAGACTTTAATCATATTGCCTGGTTCCCTATTGACGAGGCTATTGAAAATCTCAAACGTGGTAGCCATAAATGGGCCATTCAATCTTGGAAAAAACAGCATAAGATTGACTAAATCAAGCTACTTTATTCAAAAAGTGCTATAATAGAATTAGAAAATCGGAGGAAATGTTATGAAGCTTATCAATACGACAAACTCACACTCGCAACTTGTAAAAAGCCAGCTAGAGAGTACAGATGCAACCCTTGTTGAGGTCTATTCTGCTGGAAATACAGATGTTATTTTTTTACCCAAGCTCCGCTTCACTATGAAATCCTCATCTCAAACAAACACCGTGCTATTCGAGAAACTGAAATCGAAGCCATCCAAGATTTTTTCTTGAAACGTAAAATTGATAAGGACTCTATTGATGAGGCCAATATCAAGACACTCTACTCAGAGAAATTAATTGGAATTTCAATCCCAATCAAGTAAAGAAGTTTAGTAATACTCAATGAAAATCAGAGAGCAAACTAGGAAGCTAGCCGTAGGTTGCTCAAAGCACTGCTTTGAGGTTGTAGATAAGACTGACGAAGTCAGTCACATATATGATCCAAGATGAAGCTGACGTTGTTTGAAGAGAGTTTCGAAGAGTATAAAAACTCGATTTGAGAAAAAATCCATTAAGTCTTTCCATAATAAAACGCATAGTAGCAAGATTTTCTACATCTGCTATTATGCGTTTTTATAATTTTGAAGTCTATTGCTAATCGATGAAAAATCAAAGAGCAAACTAGAAAACTAGCCACAGATTGCTCAAAGCATCACCTGTTTTGAGGTAGGGGATAGAGAGTCTGGGCAAAAACTCAATCTCAAGAGAAAATGAAGTAAATCTCCCCACAACTATAAAAAAGATTTGATTCTGTTTCTCACACAATCAAATCTTTTTCTTTTATTAAAAACGAATCGTTTCACGTGTTTTCTCATATGAGGTAACAAAGCGGTTGGTTACACCAGGCTCTGCCACTTCCAATGCTTGAGAAATCTTGTCAAATGAAGCGTGATAATCAAATTCTTTTTCAAAAATATCTAAAGCTTCGTTAAATGCTTCTTGGATGCGTTCATCAAATGAGCGGTAGCGATTAGAATATTGCAATAGTTGCTCTGTCAAGGTTGCATACTGTACAATATTATAAGTTTCCGTCTCAAGCTCTTCCATATCCTTCGTTGCAATTTCAAGAATACGGTTAACTGATTCTATATTGACTAAGTTTTGCTCTAATTCAGCCATTAGATCTTCCGTATTATTACTTGCTGTAAAGAATAACTTCAAGAAAGTTTGTGGAATACCAGGTAGGTTCCGTTTTTCCATATACCTCTTGATTGTATGGAGACGATTAACATATACATTTGCCTTTTGACGTGCATTGATATCATCTTTCTCAATTCGTGCAAGACGCTCACTAACTGAAATCTGTTCATCTTCAATCTCTTTAAGATTTTCCTGTAAAGATTCAAGATTTTCTTCAAGAATTGAATATGCTTGAGTTGGTTCATCTTGATTTGAAGTTGCCTCAATAATAGCAGTCTCAAAGCTTTCTAATTCGGACTGTAAACGACGAACATGACTTGCATCTGACTCAGAAAGTAAATAGTTCTTACTCAAACGCTCAATGTCTTCTATCAATAAAGCATTATTTTCCTTCATGTGCTGCAGATAAGTAGGAAGTGTTGCTACTAAACCTTCTACTACTTTCTGTGCCGCAATTTCTCTTGTAAAGATATCATAAAGTGCATTAATCTCTTCTTGGATTTGAGTATTTTCGTACTCTGCATTATCCAATTCTAGTTTCGCAATATTCTCATGATTTTTCTTGAGAGCTTCATAAAGCAGTTGGAAACGCGCTTCAATATCCGTTTCAGCAAAATGATAATTAGCATCTAAAAGCTTACGGTAGCCATCTTCTAAATCTTCCAGTTGATCAGGTAGGTCTTTAGATAATGTTGCTACAATTGCTGGTATACGATCAACAATATGTGTCAAAGCCAAGATATGATTTTCAGCATTATCCAAAATCACAGCAGCTTCTACTGGGTCACCTGACGAATTTAAAGTTACAAACTGAGAAAACTCTGATTGGATATTTCCAATTGTTTTTCAATTTCAGATAAACCTTGGCCATATTCTTCAGAATGATCAGCAACTCGGTGTTGCAACTCTTCAAAACAAGTCCAAGGTATGAAGAACACGTCCACTATTTTTAGACTCTTGTTTCTCCAAATCTGCTAAAGCATTGCGAATTGCTGCAATATCTTCTTCAATCAAGGTAATTTGACTCTCGATTTGATCAATTTGATGACTGGCTTTGAAAAAACGGAATGAGTTATTGTAGCCTTCTGCCTCGAAAAGATTATTTTCGATATCGGCAAAAGAATTAAGAGATAAATCAACCCATTTTTGATTCCATTCACGGAAAGTCACCTGACTTTGTCCAATCAAGTGCATATTTTTTTTACAGCTTCAACTTCATCATTAACTGGAAGATTATACAGCTCTTCTTTTTTTCTCTTCTAAAATTGCTAATTTACTTTCATTGCGTTTTCCGTACGTAGATTGCGATAGCATAGGCAATGACCAATAAAACTGCAACTGCAATTATTAAAGATAAATTACTAGGCTAGCAGACATATTAAACTCCTTTTTTACTTGAAACAATCGTAATGATTATATCATATTTTTTAGACCAAGGGAACTACTTCTCCCTATTTTTTAGACATCAAGTGTACTATAGACGGCATTTTCTTCGATAAACTCACGACGAGGCTCTACTCGATCCCCCATCAACATATCAAAGATTTTATCTGCTTCTGCAGCATCATCCACAGAAACTCTAGCCATCAAGCGATGTTCCGGATCCATGGTTGTTTCCCATAACTGATGGTCATCCATTTCACCTAGACCCTTATAACGCTGAATGGTCGGTTTGGTACGACCTTCACTATAACGGGCTAAAGCTTCTTGGAGTTTGATTTCTTGATCTGCTCCTGGCTGGATATATTCTTTAATCTCACTTCCAACCTTGACACCATAGATTGGTGGTTGGGCAATATAAACATAACCAGCTTCTAGAATTGGTTTCATATAACGATAAATCAAGGTTAAAAGAAGGGTACGAATGTGAGCTCCATCGACATCGGCATCGGTCATCAAAACGAGTTTTTGGTAACGAGCTTTTGAAACATCAAATTCTGCTCCAAATCCTGTTCCCATCGCTGTGAAAAGACTACGAATTTCTTCGTTGGCTAGAATTTTATCCATACTTGCCTTTTCAACGTTCAAAATCTTACCGCGAATCGGAAGGATTGCCTGAAATTCACGGTTACGACCAGATTTGGCTGATCCACCAGCTGAGTCTCCTTCGACGATGAAGAGTTCTGTTTCAGCAGGATTGTTAGAAGAACAGTCTGCTAGTTTTACCCTGGAAGGTTGGAAATTTCCAAACCAGATTTTTTACGAGTGACTTCACGCGCACGCTTGGCAGCCACACGAGCCTTAGCAGCCAAAATCCCTTTTTCCACGATACGCTTGGCGATCTGTGGATTTTCCATGAGGAAATCAGAGAAGGCATCACTGAAGAGACGATTGGTAATCTTAACCACTTCGCTATTCCCCAGTTTGGTCTTGGTTTGTCCTTCAAATTGTGGATTTGGGTGTTTAACTGAGATAACTGCAGTTAATCCTTCGCGGACATCTTCCCCTGTCAAGTTGTCTTCATTGTCTTTTAAGCAACTTTATTCTTGCGAGCATAATCGTTGATAACACGAGTCAGTGCTGTACGGAAAACCTTGCTCATGCGTTCCACCTTCATGGGTATGAATATTATTGGCGAAACTCATGACATTTTCATGGTAACCCGTTGTGTACTGCATGGCTACTTCAACTGTGATATCATCCATCTCACCATCTGTATAGATTGGTGTATCAAAGATAACATCCTTATTCTCGTTGATATACTCAACGTAGCTAGCAATCCCACCTTCATAATGGTAATGCTTGGTTTTGTTCCAAACCTTCACGCTTATCTGTGATAGAGATTTCGAAGACCACGATTTAGAAAGGCCAATTCTTGAATACGCTTTATTTAATTTATCAAAAATCAAAGGTTGTTGTTTCAGTGAAAGATTTCTGGGTCTGGTGTGAAGTGAACCGTTGTTCCCAGTTCTATCTGTATCCCCAACCACCTCAAGGTCTGCAACAACATGACCACGACGATATTCTTGGTAGTGAATCTTACCATTTTTGTGGACATGAACGTCTAATTGAGTAGAAAGAGCATTAACTACTGAAGACCCCACTCCGTGAAGACCACCTGAGACCTTATATCCGCCACCGCCAAACTTTCCTCCAGCGTGAAGAACCGTAAAGACAGTCTCAACGGCAGGTCGACCTGTTTTTTTCCTGAATATCGACTGGGATACCACGCCCATCATCGACAACAGTAATCGAATCATCTGGCTCAATAAAGACTTGAATATGGCTGGCAAATCCTGCCAAGGCCTCATCAATTGAGTTATCAACAATTTCCCAGACTAGATGGTGAAGACCTTCTTTTGAGGTTGATCCGATATACATCCCTGGACGCATACGAACAGCCTCTAAGCCCTCTAAAAACTTGAATTTGACTGGCATCATAATCCTGTGCCTGCAGATTTTTTTGATTTCTTCTGTCATCTTATTCCTTTTTTTCTTACATGTCTAATACTTGTCTTAAATTCACGATACTGGTAAACAAGTGGGTATCGAGTCCTGCAGCTTGACCTGCTTCGATATCAATCGGCCGATCACCAATGACAAGACCAGAGCTAATCTGATACTTTTCTCTTAAATAAATCATGGACTCAGGATTTGGCTTTCTCTTAAAACCTGAGCTAGAAGTCACTACTTCTGTAAAATAGGCTGCTATAGAGGTTTTTTCTAAAATTTCCAAGACCTGATCATTTCGATGAGAGACCAAAAAATGACGGCCACCTTGATTTGAGATATCTTTCAATAAATCAGAAACTCCATCAAATAAAATCGGATGTTCTAGCTCTCTGGCTTCATTTTCCTTAGTACTTTTCTAAAAAATTCTCTAAGTTGGGAGCGAATGTCTCAATCGCAAAATCAGTAGAAACCTTTAAAGCCTGATAGACACTGTCATGGTCTTGTGTGATACCATACAGTGCCAATGTTTCAACAAATGCAGCTGTTGAAGTTTCGTAATTATCCAGTAAAGTTCCACCTAAATCCCAGATATAATCGTGATATTTCATAGCTTTCATTATACCATTTTTTCGTTAAAAAAGCGATGATTTCCCTGAGTTTTCCACATAAAAAACGAGAGTTTGACTCCCGTTTTATTGATTTTTACCAAAGACATCTCGATAGAGCATTCCTGTTCGTAAACTCTCTGCGTCTCCTCCTAGTTGGTCCACCAACTCGTAGGCAAAGGCAAGGGCTGTTGAGGGACCTCGACTGGTTGTCAAATGACCATCTACCACTACTGTTTTCCTTGACGTATTGACCATCAAGAATTTGCTCTTGAACGCCGTCATAACAAGTAAACTTCTTGTTTTTCAATACCCCTGCTTGATTGAGGGCAATTGGCGCTGCACAAATGGCTGCCAGTTTCTTCCCTTCTTGTTCGAAATTTTGCAATTCTTGAATCAAGGCCTGATTATCACGCAAATGTGCAGAACCAGGCATCCCTCCAGGAAGGACAATCATGTCATAGTCTGATAAATCACCATCAAAGACACGATCTGCACTTACTTGGATTGCGTGCGAACCCGTCACTTGCTCTTCAAATCCTACCATATCACAAGTAATATTAGCACGACGCAAAACATCCACAACTGTCAAAGCTTCAATTTCTTCAAAGCCCTGAGCTAACATAACTGCTACTTTAACCATGATTTTCTCCTTACTTGATTCTTTTTAATACAACCTTTTTCCGTTTGAATCGGACTTTTCCACTCTTTTCTTCAGCTAGATTGGTTTGATAACTCATCGATAAAAGCAAGCCAACACCGATCAAATTACTGATAATAGCCGATCCTCCTTGCGAAATAAAAGGCAAGGGAATACCAGTCAAAGGAAGTAAGCCCGTAACAGCACCGATATTCTCAAAGATGTGAAAGAGCAACATCATAATCAAACCTGTGGAAATATAGGTGTAGAACTGGTTATTTGATTTAAGAGTAATCTTCAACATACGGTAAATCAACATGAGATAAAGGGCGATAACAAGGACAGAACCAATAAAGCCAAAATCTTCTGCAATGACCGTGAAAATCATATCCGACTCTCGAACTGGAATAAGCAGATTAGAAGCATTAAACCCCTGACCAAATAAGCCACCGCTCCCAATGGCGATCTGCCCTTGAGCCTGCTGGTAAGTGGTTGTTTGGGCAAAGTCAAATGGATTGAGCCAAGCCAAAATACGATTGATTTGGTAGGTCGGCATCCCCAATTGATGGAGAAAAGCCCGGCCACCCTTACTAATAAAAATGGCTAAGAATCCAGCAACTCCTGATACAGCAGTCACAAATACTGGGATAATAATTTTCCAAGAAACCCCCGATAATAAAACGATTCCTGAGAAAATGGCTACAAAAACCAAAGCCGTCCCCAAGTCACTTTGAAGTGCCAAAAGAACTAGGACTGGAATGGTAAAGACAATCATCCAAAAAATTAATAAAAAGTCCAGCGGAACTGTGCGTCTCCATTCCTTATGTTTCTTTGTAAATTGAACAATCACACGAGCCAACATGAGAATATAGGATATCTTCATAAATTCTGACGGTTGGAATAGGGTAATTCCATTTATTGATACCCAGTTTTTGGCACCCGTTGATGCAACTAGGCTTGGATTATAAAAGACGATAGGCAAGACCATGAGTCCCAAGCCTAAAATATACAGAAAGGGGGTCACTTTCCAAAGAAATTCTGTATTAAAGAGCATGACCACAAAACCAATCACAAGCCCCAAGGCAATCCAAGCGACCTGCTGCCCTAAAATGGGCAGAATATTGTTTGGATAATCATGACTAACAGCTATATAGATAGCCACCACGCCAATAACCAGTAGAAAAAATACTGGCAATAGCAAACTATAATCGACTCTAGAGTCGAGAGAACGTTTCATATACACTAACCTTATACTTTCATACAATACTATTTATCAAAGTTCATTTAAAAATCTATCAATAGCCTCATTAACTTCAGATTGAGCGATCGTTGTAACGCTCGCTTCTTTTGCTAGAGATGCTACTATTTGTTTGCCATATCTCTTTCCGACAATTCTCCTATCCAAAATGAGAGTTAAGGAACGTTGGTGTTCGCGTCTCATACTTCTTCCCAAAGCCTGTTTTAAACGAATAATAGCCATCGGCAATTGATAATCATAAAAGGCATTTTTTCCTTCTTGATTCAGTTCTTGATTAATCTTTTTAGTCAAGGGCTCTTGGGGATTTTGGAAAGGAAGCCTTGGTACAACTTGAATCACAAAAGGATGGCTTGAAAAATCAACTCCCTCCCAGAAACTTGCTGCACCAAGCAAGATTTGTTGTTCACCTTTTTCAAAGCGTTTCTTAAGCTGATGAACATCCCCATTTTTATACTGGGCCAAGTGGCTAACTGGAAGTAAATCCGATACTGCTAGAAGCATGTCTTTAGCAGTAAAGAGAACTAAAATCGGTTGCTGGAAAGCTTGAATTTCCACTAGTAAATCAGCTACCTCTTTGGCATAAACTTCTAAGGAAGTTTCTGTCACCAGAGGGAAAATCTTTGACCAAGACCACTTCTTGATCCTGTTTTTCTACAAGCTTCAATCTTGACAAATTTGGCTTCAGGATAGCCTAAAAGGTCTGCCAAAGAAACTCTCTGACTAATCTCAAGAGTAGCCGATACTCCCAAGACTTGGCAACTCTCAGGAACTAAGGAGGACAGAAGAATACGGCCTGATTTCGTAGAAGAAATCTGAATTTTCTTTTGACTCGTTTCAGTTGCTTCGAGCCAGTAATCACCTTCAGCTGTAAAAATAGCGAACCAGCTCCCTCAAAGCCTTCTACTTCTAATTCTGAAAAATACTGGTGGAGATTGGCCAGAGAATCTAAGATATTTTTCTTAGATTTTCCAGACTGAAATTGTTCTATCAAGTAGAGGCACTCAAAGCGAATACTTTCTAGTATTCGTTGTTGGACTTTATTTTGCTCCTCCAGTAAAGCCTTATCAAGCAAATCGATAATAGACTGGATATCGTGTGTCTCTTGAAGCAGATTTTCTAGAGCCAATAAAATCTTTTTGGACTTCATCAATAATCAATAAACGGTCACTGACAAATTCAGGATTATCTTCAAGTCTGGTTACAAGATAGGCGTGATTGGTCACTAAAAGCTTGCAGGTTTGTGCCCTTTCTTGACTGCATTTCCAGAAATCTTCCGTCACAAATAAGCTTTGAGATGATAAATTCCCATCATGACGAAGGTCTGCGAGAAAATGTTGGTAACGATAGAGTTGCCCGATTTCATCCAAATCTCCTGTCTCTGTCTCAGTCAACCAAACCAAGAGTTGCATTTTAAAGCGCCTAAATAAGCGATTTTCATCATTTTCCTGCAAGGAACGATAAAAGGAATCCAGCTTCAAATAATTTTGAGGCCCCTTTAAACTATGAATATCTATATGGAACACTTCCTCAAGACGTTTACCTTCTTCTTCCATGATTTGATTTTGAAGAATCTTTGTCGGAACACTAAGGACAATTTGACGCTCTTTCATTTGAGATAAAGCGGGTAAGAGATAGCCATAAGTTTTCCCAATCCCAGTCGGCGCTTGAATTAGTGAGACAGGCTCATCTTTCAATAGCAAGCCAACCTCTTTAGCAAAATTTTCTTGCTCCTCCCTCACTTCAAGATTCAACAGAGAAATATTTTTAGAAAAGTCTTGAGATAGCTTTCGTGACTTCAGGGGAGCTGCAGGTTTCTTGAAATACAGTCCTTGAACTTCGACCAAGTCTGGAGAACTCAGGATAGATTGGTTTCGATAAATTTCTTCAATAACCAGATAGGACTCATATAAGAGAGCGTCAGCCATTTCCAGCAAGCGTTCCAAGAGACCTTTAGGGAGCTGGGCTATCTTTTCTCGAAGAAAAAGGAGTAATTCCGCTGTAGCTTGGGCATCTGAAAGGGCTGTGTGGGCGTGCTTTAGAGGAATTCCTAATTCTCGACACAATATCGGCAAACTATATTTTTCCATTTCTGGGAAAAAAACCTGGGCCAATTCCACCGTATCAACACGAGGATTTCTTAGCTCATAACCTTCAAAAAATAAATTTTCCGCCAAGAGATTAGCATCAAACTGAACATTATGGGCTACAAAAATCCCATCCTCCACCAAGTCAAAGATTTTTCTAGCAACTTGCGAAAAATCAGGTGCTTGCGCCAGACGTTGGTCAGTTAGCCCTGTCAATTCTTTAATATGAGCATCCAGAGGTTCGTGTGGATTGACATCCGTCGAATAGTGATCGACGATTTTTCCGTCCTCAATCACGACAATTCCCACTTGGATAATTTTAGCCTTACTACCTGTGCTAGTTGCCTCTAAATCAACCACAACATAGCGATTACCAATCGTTTTCATTATAAAAAATTATACCAAAAAAAGGGCCATTTGGCACCTGCAAACATGGGATAATTTTCAAACATAAGAAGGTCACTTTTCTTAAAAATCTCAGTAAAGCCGAGCATCCTAGCCTGCTGATTTTTTTGAAAAATGGTGAGAAACAAGAAAAAAATTGAGAGAAGAAATTTTAAATCTTCCTTCTCTCAATGAATCATTTACTTTATTTAACCATATCAGGATCGTAGTCATAGAATCCTGTATCAAGGAATCGGTTTTTAGGGTGAAGTTTACGAACTTCTTCATCCAGAAAGAAGGCTTGGTCATGGCTAAAGTTTCCCTCTTGAATCAAGCTACGCGCTTGGATAAAGAGTTTTGCAATCTCAACAAAGTTCTGACCAGGAGTGTAGAGCCCTTCTAATTTCCAGTGAGTGAAACCATACTCCACCAATTCTGTCAATTTAGTCATCAAATCAAGGTCATTGTTGGCAAAAAAATGTGGGTACCATGATTATCTTCAAAAATGGAATAATGGCTCTCAGGGTCACTTGGTTCAGCCAAGAAAAGGTCACGCTTGCGAGTCTTTTTCATCATCGATATGCGTAAAGTTATAATAGTTTTGCAAGAGCGGACGCTTAGAATGATGGATGACACTAGCTCCGTAAACCAAAAACTTCAGCAGGAATTTCCAAAATCTCTGGCATTTTGAAAGAGTTCAGCAGATGGAATTTCACGCGCCAAAACAGCCTCAGAAGCACCAGCTTTTTGTCCCCAGAAGTTAATCTGACGACTACTTGTCACCATAGTTGAAGCATCATAGATGGTCTTAAATGAATAGCCATCACGATTGACAACGTAAAAAGACACCTGCATCCCCAATCGTAATGTAGTCTGTCTTAATTTCTTCCAAAAAAGTCTAAGAAAGGCTTGATACGGTCCATCATGTCTTGGTGCATAAGGGCATTGACTGCAACGATCAATTCCTTACCAGCATCATGAACCAACTTAGCGATTTCACACAATTGGTCATAACTAAAGGTCGTTGGCAGACGAAGGCCAAAAATCTTTCTCACCGACATAAATACGATCTACGCCAGCTTCGAGCAGTTGTTTAACTTGTTCAATACTTTCAGCAGTTGCTGTAATAATAATCTTTTCCATAAGAAAAAAATTATACCACATTTCTATCAAAATCAGCCAAGACTTATCAGAGTTTTACAACTAGGAATTATTTCAGGGGTAACTTTCTCAAAGTAACTTCCACTTGCCTGACCAAAAGTGGGATTTAGTCTAATACTCTTCAAACCACGTCAGCTTTATCTGCAACCTCAAAGCGGTGCTTTGAGCAACCTGAGATAGCTTCCTAGTTTGCTCTTTGTTTTGCATTGAGTATAAAAACAGATTTTTATAAGAATAACTAGATAAAAGGCAAAGCCCGAAGTATGAGAGAGCTCGCCAGTAACAATTTACTTTGTACACTATCCATAAATAGCAAACATCTCAAACTCCATTAATCTTCAAAACATCATAGATAAAATCTAGTCCAAAATTTAAGCAATTGATGCTGTAGGATTTATACATTGTTATAAATTTCTAGTCGTTTTGTTTTTATGATAAGAAAAAAATGGCATAAAAAAACGAGTATCTCCATCTACGGAAATGCTCGTTTTTTTGCTAGTTAGAAAGTGATTTTTTTGCTCAGCCTCATTTCTTTTTTTATAAAAATTTATCAAAGCAAGCGACCAATTATCTCATCTTTTTTTCTATTTCTGTCAATATGCGTGACAGGTAGTAATGATAGCCAAAAATAGCAAGACCAAGCAAGAGGATAAGAACTCCTACTCCCAAGCTGATGGCAAGGACAGGGGCGAGAGACTGAACCAAGAACAAACTTGCTATGACTAAAAATCATTAAGATAACACTATAAATTAAGAGTAAAAACTATTTTTGACTATGCCATTTGAACGATTCACCAAGTCCGTAATGCTAGTCCAATTGGTTGACAGATTTTTTTCACATCCTTAAAATAATGGTGACAAGAAAAGGATGACACTGGCAAGGATCCATGCCACAAGAAGATAAATCATCGAAAGGATGGGCAATCCTAAATAAAGGGAAAAGACCAAGTAAAGTCAGAGATAGGTAAAAAAAGATTGAACAGCAAATATAATCCAAAATTTCAGTTTCACATAACGAGCAAAGTCAAAGGGTAAACTCTTCAGAAAAATCAAAATTTTTCCCTCTCCAAGGACAAGGCAATTGAAGGCAGGCTGGTGATATTGTTATTGACAACTGCTATAAAGAAGCTATAAAAAAACAAGGGTAACCAGTATGGAGGATGAATGTCTGGAACTATCTGAGAATCTCGGATTTTTGGAAATCAGACCAATCATCATGAGATAAGGAAGGAAAAGCGCTTGTAAAAAGCACTGTAATCACGCCAGTTCCCTGTCCCAAGAGGGAGAGGTTGTAGTGCAAAAACCATGCGGAAAAAAATCCCTTTTTTTAGTAGTTGAAATTCTCTCCTTGCTGCGACGTTCTTTTTTTGACTTTTCTCCTCACTATTAAGCAGGATAACGTCATAAAAACGAGGAAGGACCTTCTTTTTGGTCAGATAAAGCAGGAAGAGAGTTAGTCCTATCCAAACGAGCAGCCCCACTAAGGCTTCTGTCGAAAAAGGAGCCACTGCTATTTTGTAAAAGATATGAAGAGGATAAAGGAGAAATGGAATGTCTCTAACTTTGTCAACAATACTTCCAAAAGTCGACTGTAGAAAGAGGACAAATATTAAAGGTATGAGAACCCCTATTCCAATCATCACATTCGAAAAAATAGACTGATACTTTCTGAAGACCCTAGTCTGAGCCAAGAAATGTACTGCCACTACCATCACTAAAGTAACAGAGACAAATAATAAGGCCAAGGACAGCAACATCAAAAGGCAAGCCCAGCCAAAGAGAAGGAGCTAGCCTAATATAGAGGACTAGAAAATAAGCTAGGATTGGTACAATTCCAGCTAGAGCTGGCAAGAGAACAGACAGTCCTTTAGCAATTATAATCTCTGATTCTTTAAAAGGCATAGGGCCTATACGATACCAAATCCTTACTCTCATAAAAAGACATTGTAAAAATGCAGTGAAAAGAAGTTGAAAAAGGCAAGCACCAGTAAAAATAGCAACCATGCTACTAAAAAAACTTGGTATTTCCTCAAAAGGAAAAACGAAAGGCTATATTTATAAAACATGATGAGCATCAAGAGACTGGAAAAAAATGTAAGAACTTAGGACTCTAGCGGAAACATTTACTTTTTTTCCAGGATTTTTAGCTTGCTTCTTTCGTAGGTTAGCCAGATTAGCTTCTTGAGATGAATAGAGGATATTGATATCAACTAATTTTTTTAATGACCTTGAGACGCATCTGAAACCTCCTCTTTTCTACCAGCAAGACTAAGGTAGATACTTTCCAAAAGACTGGTCTGGGTGGTCTTTTCTCAAGTCCTCTACACTACCACAATAAATCAAATGCCCCTTTTTCAAAATGGCAATCCGATCACAGACTTGCTCAGCCACCTCTAGGACATGAGTTGAAAACAAGACCGTCTTGCCTTTTTGTGCATGTTCCTTCATCATCTGCTTCAAATCAAAAGGCAGCCTGGGGATCCAAACCAGTCAAGGGTTCGTCCAAAACCCAAATATCAGGATCAGACAAGAGTGCTCCCGATGACAAAAGACTTTCTGACGCATTCCGTGAGAAAGGGTTTCAATAACCTGATAGCGGTTTTCAGCAAAAATCAAAAAAACACTCAATAGCCTAGCTAGACTAGCCTCCAAGTCAGAGCTAGTCAGATCATAGGATGAGGCGATCAATTCCCAAAATTCATTGGCCGTTAAACGTAAAAATAAGTCAGGCGAGTCTGCTACGTAGCCAATCTTTCGTTTGATAGCCAAGCGATTTTCCGATAAATCTAAACCATCTACCAAAATACGACCACTGCTGGGCGAAATGATACTGACTAGGGATTTTATAGTGGTCGATTTTCCAGCCCCATTATGGCCAATCAAGCCCATAATCTCCCCATTTTCAATCTGCAAATTGAGATTGCTCAAAGCCTCTTTATCACCATACAACTTACTAACATTTTGAAATTCAATCATGGGATGACTCCTATCTTTATCTATATTACATACTATTATACTAGCACTTTGATACAAAAAAATCAATACTTTATTTTAAGTAGTTAAAATAGTTTCCTTCTATTTTATGCAAACGTTGGCGCTAACCAATACTTTATGATAGAATAAAGAACAAGATTGACAAGTAAGAGGAAACATCATGCAAAATCAAACACTCATGCAATACTTTGAATGGTATCTGCCCCACGACGGACAGCACTGGACGCGTCTGGCTGAAGATGCTCAACACCTAGCTGATCTCGGTATCAGTCATGTCTGGATGCCACCAGCTTTTAAGGCTACCAACGAAAAAGATGTTGGCTATGGGGTCTATGACTTATTCGACCTAGGAGAGTTTAACCAAAAAGGGACTGTTCGCACTAAGTATGGCTTCAAAGAAAACTATCTTCAAAGCCATTCAAGCCCTAAAAAGCACAGGGAATCCAGCCTATGGCCGATGTGGTACTCAACCACAAGGCTGCGGCCGATCACATGGAAGCCTTTCAAGTCATCGAAGTGGACCCTGAAGATCGTACAGTCGAACTCGGAGAACCCTTCACCATCAACGGCTGGACTAGCTTTACCTTCGATGGTCGCCAAGATACCTACAATGACTTCCACTGGCACTGGTACCACTTCACCGGTACTGACTATGATGCAAAACGCCGTAAGTCTGGGATTTATCTGATCCAAGGTGACAACAAGGGCTGGGCAAATGAGGAATTAGTCGATAACGAAAACGGAAACTACGACTACCTCATGTATGCCGATCTAGACTTTAAGCATCCTGAAGTCATCCAAAATATCTATGATTGGGCTGACTGGTTCATGGAGACGACTGGTGTAGCTGGTTTCCGCTTGGATGCCGTTAAACACATCGACTCTTTCTTTATGAGCAATTTCATTCGTGATATGAAGGAAAAATACGGTGAGGATTTCTATGTTTTTCGGTGAATTCTGGAATCCTGACAAGGAAGCCAATCTAGACTATCTTGAAAAAACGGAAGAACGCTTTGACCTTGTCGATGTTCGTCTCCACCAGAATCTCTTTGATGCTAGTCGAGCAGGTTCCAACTATGACCTTCGTGGCATTTTCACAGATAGCTTGGTTGAACTCAAGCCTTACAAGGCTGTGACTTTTGTCGACAACCACGATACCCAACGAGGTCAAGCTCTTGAGTCTACCGTTGAAGAATGGTTCAAACCAGCAGCCTATGCCCTCATTCTGTTACGCCAAAATGGCCTTCCATGTGTCTTTTACGGCGACTACTATGGGATTTCAGGGCAATATGCTCAACAAGATTTCAAAGAAGTCCTTGACCGCCTCCTAGCCATCCGAAAAGATTTGTCCTATGGAGAACAAAATGACTACTTTGATGACCCTAACTGTATCGGTTGGGTACGTTCAGGTGCTGAAAATCAATCCCCAATCGCAGTCTTGATTTCAAATGACCAAGAAAACAGCAAGTCTATGTTTGTCGGCCAAGAATGGGCTAACCAAACTTTCATAGACTTACTTGGAAATAACCAAGGTCAAATTACAATTGATGAAGAAGGTTATGGACAATTCCCAGTCTCAGCTGCTTCGGTAAGTGTCTGGGCAGCCAATACTATCTAATAGCTCATAATAACCAAGCCAGGTCCAAACGGATTTGGCTTTTTTGTAGTCATAAAAAGACCTACCCAAATGGATAGATCTTTACTTGATTACAATTTACCTGCTACGGCATCCAACAATTCTTGGATCTTAGCTTGGTTGCTTCCTCCTGCCATGGCCATGTCTGGTTTACCACCACCACGTCCATCAACGATTGGTGCTAATTCTTTGACAAGGTTTCCTGCATGAAGGTCTTTTGTCTTGCTTGCTACAAGGACATTGACTTTGTCACCGATAGCAGCAACTAGGACAAGAAGATCAGAGTAGTCTTTTTGTTTCCAGTTATCCGCAAAAGTACGAAGGGCACCAGCGTCAGATACAGAAACTTGACTAGCAATGTAACGGTGACCATTGACTTCCTTAACATCCTTAAAGATATCGCCTGCGGCTGCAGCTGCGGCTTTTTCTTTCAACTCAGCATTTTCTTTTTGAAGTTGACGAAGTTGTTCTTGAAGTCCTTCCACCTTGTGAGGTACTTCTTTAAGTTGAGGTGCTTCAAGGTTGCTGCGACAGCTTTAAGAGCATCCTCTTGTTCACGGTAGGCTTCAAAGGCTTCCTTACCAGTCACTGCCAAGATACGGCGAGTTCCTGATCCAATCCCTTCTTCTTTGACAATCTTGAAAGAGACCAATCTCAGAAGTGTTACCAACGTGGGTACCACCACAAAGCTCGATAGAGTAGTCACCAATAGTAACAACACGGACTTCTTTACCGTATTTCTCACCAAAGAGGGCCATAGCACCCATTTCTTTAGCAGTGTCAATATCCGTTTCAACTGTCTTCACTTCAAGAGCTTCCCAGATTTTCTCATTGACTTGCTGCTCAATGGCACGCAATTCTTCAGCAGTCACTGCTTGGAAGTGGGTAAAGTCAAATCGTAGGAATTCAACTTCGTTAAGAGATCCTGCTTGTGTTGCGTGGTTTCCAAGGATATTGTGAAGGGCAGCGTGAAGCAAGTGAGTCGCAGTGTGGTTTTTCATAACACGGTGACGACGATTTGTATCAATTGCCAAGGTATATTCTTGGTTCAAGGCAAGCGGTGCAAGGACTTCAACAGTGTGAAGGGCTTGTCCGTTTGGTGCTTTTTGAACATTTGTCACAGTAGCCACAACCTTACCTGATCCATCCAAGATTTGTCCGTGGTCAGCTACCTGTCCACCCATTTCAGCATAGAATGGCGTTTCCGCAAAGATAAGTGAGGCAGTTCCTTCTGATACAGCTTCTACTTCTGCATTGTCAGCCACGATAGCTACCAATTTAGAAGACAATTGGCTAGCATTGTAGTTGAAGACACTTTCTACAGTGATGTTTTGAAGGGTTTCATTTTGCATACCCATTGAGCCACCCTTGACAGCTGATGCACGCGCGCGTTCTTGCTGTTCTTTCATGGCTGCTTCAAAACCTTCACGGTCTACAGTCATACCAGCTTCTTCAGCGATTTCTTCAGTCAATTCAACTGGGAATCCATAAGTGTCGTAAAGTTTAAATACATCTGAACCGGCAATGACAGATTGACCTTTTTCTTTCAAGTCTGCTACGATGCCTTGGGCAAAGTGTTGACCTGAGTGAAGAGTACGGGCAAATGACTCTTCTTCGCTCTTAACGATTTTTTCAATAAAGTCACGTTTTTCAAGCACTTCTGGGTAGTAGCTTTCCATGATTTTTCCAACAGTTGGAACGAGTTTGTAAAGGAAAGGCTCGTTGATTCCCAATTTTTGACCGTGCATAGAGGCACGACGGAGCAGACGACGAAGGACATAACCACGACCTTCATTTCCTGGAAGGGCACCATCACCGATGGCAAATGAAAGTGAACGGATGTGGTCTGCGATAACCTTGAAGCTCATGTTGTCGCCATCTTGGTCATAAACCTTACCAGACAATTTCTCCACTTCACGAATGATCGGCATGAAGAGGTCTGTTTCAAAGTTTGTCTTAGCCCCTTGGATAACCGCCACCAAACGCTCCAAACCAGCGCCCGTATCAATGTTCTTGTGTGGCAATTCCTTGTATTCACTACGAGGAACAGCAGGGTCTGCGTTAAATTGTGACAAAACGATGTTCCAGATTTCGATGTAACGGTCGTTTTCGATATCTTCTGCAAGAAGGCGAAGACCGATATTTTCTGGGTCAAATGCTTCTCCACGGTCAAAGAAAATCTCTGTATCAGGTCCAGAAGGTCCCGCACCGATTTCCCAGAAGTTGTCCTCGATCGGAATCAAATGACTTGGGTCCACTCCCACTTCAATCCAGCGGTTGTAAGAATCTTTATCATCTGGATAGTAGGTCATGTAAAGTTTTTCAGCTGGGAAGTCAAACCATTCTGGGCTTGTCAAAAGCTCATAAGCCCAAGTGATGGCTTCATCACGGAAGTAATCCCCGATAGAGAAGTTCCCCAACATTTCAAACATAGTATGGTGACGTGCAGTCTTCCCTACGTTTTCGATGTCGTTAGTACGGATAGCCTTTTGCGCATTAGTAATACGTGGATTTTCAGGGATAATAGTTCCGTCAAAGTATTTCTTAAGCGTTGCTACCCCAGAGTTGATCCACAATAGAGTTGGATCATTTACAGGAACCAAGCTCACTGATGGTTCTACTGAGTGACCTTTGGTCGCCCAGAAATCAAGCCACATTTGGCGTACTTGTGCACTAGATAGTTGTTTCATATTGTCTCCTTATTTACTTGTTTAATGTGATTGGCTTTCCAGCATTTCCACATAGTCAATCGCGACACAGAGGGAAATGACTAGGTCTGCATAAGTATCCTCAAGGACGGTTACGTTATAAGTAGAGGTCAGATGGAAGAGTTCCTTCTTAATTTCCGCAATCAGCTGATCGCGATCATCCAGCAATTTGAAATCCAAATCCCAGATATTGCCCTCGATACGAAGACCTAGATTATCAAACTCATACTTATCTCGCCAGAAGGTCAACTTCTTACGAATGACAAAACTCGAGCCATCCCGAAGCTGAATTTCAAAACGAGGAAGCAATGTCAAGATTTCTTTACTAATCTGACTGACCTGTTCACCAGCCGCATCATAGATAGTAAAAGTTTTGGGAATCTTAAAAAATGATCCCTCTACCTGATAGGCGATTTCTCCCCTGTCATCCTTGATAGCGAAGCGTTCGCCTCCAAGACGAAACTTTTGTTTGACAAGAAATGTTTTCATCAACACCTCCAAAAACCAAAAGACAAGCTCATATCACGAAGGGCGAAAAACCGCGGTACCACCTTCATTCAATGAACTTGTCATTCTCTTATTCTTATGCAATTGTATGATTGAGTAGCATGACTTCCTAGCTTAGATGGCTCGCAGCACCGCCACTTCTCTGGACTAAGACAAGTGAAAATCAATTCTCAACTTTCTTATTATAACGTTTTTTTAAGCTTGCGTCAACTGGAAATGATTCTTATTTCCAGCATCAGGCTTAGGATCAGGCTCAGGATTGCTATTGGCTTCACAGTTAGCTGGTGCCCACAACGGACTTACATCTCAGATATCTGATATACCTGTCATACTCAAAATAGCTCTCTAAACCAAATGAACTATCTGTCGTATAATGTAACAATTCTAGCCCCCTGTATTTTTTCAACCTTCAATAGCTTAATGGGGGTTTGGTTCATTTCATAGTGTTTTGCACTACACCCTTCTGGCAACTCAGCCTGTATTTTTCTTCTAAAAACTGAAACAGGATAGCAAATATCAGTGTTCTTAACTTTCTTATCATATTTATCAAACAAAAAAATAAAAATTCTTTATCTCTATGTTGAAAATGCAATAAATACTTTGCTTTAATCTTAGACCCAATTTTATTTGGGTCAAAATAGTACAATCCCTTTAAATTAACACTTATATTTTCTAGCATCGTATAAATTAAATTCAGAGAAGTTGCTCTAGATAAAAAAATGCGACCTTTATGCTGAGATGTATCTTTATCTAAATCATAAAAAGTGATATGATTCCCCAAAATTTGGTTATATATCCTCTGAGCCCCATTACCATTGAAGCACTTAACTTTATCTATTCCTTTTAGTTTGTGCAAACCTATAAGATGATGAAAATTTGGTTCCGTGAAGCTTAACTCAATATATTTTTCTATAGTCTGTTTGGAGACAGTCTGAGTGATAGTAAATTTGTATTGAGTATCCATCAACGTTCTGTAACTAAGAATTAAATTTCTTAACATACTGTACCTTTTCTCAAAAAAATAAAGAGGCTATTTACACCTCTTCCTACGATATATTTATTCATCTGCTTGCGGAAAATATATAAAACCCAAATAAGCCTATCTGCGAACTACTGACCAAAACAGACCGACCAGTAATTCTTTGGCTACGCTAAAAGCGATAGTTTTCTTCTACGAATTTTTATTATATTAGATTCTTAACAATTTGTCAAACAAAATCAAAAAGTTGCTTATTATTTAGGAAAAAAACGAACCAGCTTGACTGATTCGTTTCGTGACTGCTAACTCCTACTTCCGATACATTTTAAATTGTAGGAAGAGGTCGCTATATTTGCCTGTCCATTTATGGTCAAATTTCTCATAAACTTCTAGGTGTTTCATGGTTTCAGCATCAGGATAGAAGGCTTTGTCTTCTTTTTTCTCCTCTGGGAGTAATTCCTTAGCTGGTAGGTTTGGTGTTGAATAGCCGACATACTCTGCATTTTTGAGGGCATTTTCAGGTTTCAACATAAAGTTGATAAAGGCATAAGCTGCGTCTTGGTTTTTAACTGTTTTGGGAATGACCATATTATCAAACCAAAGGTTGCTGGCCTCTGTCGGTACCACATAGCGTAGATTTTCGTTTTTTTCTAGCATTTGGCTGGCTTCCCCAGAGAAGGTCACGCCGATAGCAGCATTATTCTGAATCATGTAACCTTTCATCTCGTCCGCCACAATAGCCTTGATATTTGGAGTCAGCTTGTAGAGCTTATCCACTGTCTCTTCCAACTGCTGGGTATCCTTGGAGTTGAGGCTGTAGCCTAGCGAATTGAGTCCTAGTCCCAGTACCTCACGCGCCCCATCAAAGAGCATGATAGAGTTCTTATACTCTGGCTTCCAGAGGTCATCCCAATGCTCAGGCGCTTCATCTACCATGGTTTCATTATAGACAATTCCCAAGGTTCCCCAGAAGTAAGGGATGGAGAATTTATTGCCTGGGTCAAAGGACTGGTTGAGGAACTCTGGTCCGATATTTTCAAGACCTTCAAGTTTTGAATAGTCAAGCGGTACCAAGAGGTCTTCGTCCTTCATCTTGTTAATCATGTATTCACTAGGGATGGCAATATCGTAGGTCGTTCCACCCTGCTTGATCTTGGTATACATGGCTTCGTTGGAGTCAAAGGTCTCATACTGGACTTGGATTCCTGTTTCTTCTGTGAATTGCTCCAAGAGTTCTGGATCAATATAGTCTCCCCAGTTGTAGATAACCAGTTTTTGACTATCTCGGCTATTTATTTTGCTATCGAGATGCGTCGCAATTCCCCACAAGACCAGGATAATGGCTACAATTCCTGCTAAAAATGAATAGAGTTTTTTCATGCTTACTCCTCCTTCTCACGTGAGATAAAGTAATATCCAACAACTAGGATAATACTAAAGAGAAAGACAAGGGCAGACAGAGCATTGATCTCTAGCGAAATCCCCTTGCGAGCACGAGAGTAAATCTCGACTGACAGGGTTGAAAGCCATTTCCCGTCACAAAGAAGGTCACGGCAAAGTCATCTAGCGAATAGGTGAAGGCCATGAAATAACCAGCAATGATAGACGGAGTCAGGTAAGGAAGCATGATTTCCTTGAACATCTGAAATTGACTGGCTCCCAGGTCATAGGCCGCATGAATCATGTCACCGTTCATTTCCTTGAGACGAGGCAAGACCATCAAGACCACGATAGGTATGGAAAAGGCCACGTGACTAGATAGAACGGTCAAAAAGCCAAGTGAAAACTTGAGTTGAGTAAAAAGAATCAAGAAGCTGGCACCAATCATAACATCAGGCGCAACCATGAGGATATTATTGAGTGAAAGAAAGGCTTCTTGGTATTTCTAGCGAGACTGGTAAATGTAAATAGCTCCAAAAGTCCCGATAATGGTCGCAATCAAGGCTGATAGAAAGGCCAAGAAAAAGGTCTGAGTCACAATCAACATAAGACGACCATCACCAAACATGGTTTTAAAATGGTTCAAGCTAAAGCCTGTAAAGCTGTTCATGTCGTTGCCTGCATTAAAGGCATAGCCAATCAAGTAAAAGATTGGCAAGTAGAGGACAAGAAAGACCAGTCCCAGATATAGATTGGCAAATTTTTTCATCGTTCTCTCCTTTCCTTGGTCACCCACATGGTGATGAACATGGTTAGGATGAGAATTACACCGATGGTTGAACCCATACCGTAGTTATCATTGGTCAGGAAGTTCTGCTCAATGGCAGTCCCCAAGGTGATAACGCGGTTCCCACCAATCAAACGGGTCAGCATGAAGAGACTCAAGCTGGGGATAAAGACAGATTGGACCCCACTTCTCACTCCGTTCATAGACAGAGGGAAGATGACATGACGGAAAGTCTCCCACTTGGTCGCACCTAGGTCATAGCTGGCATTGATGAGATTGTTATCCATATCGTCCAAGACATTGAAAATCGGCAAAATCATAAATGGTAGCTCGATGTAACTTGCGACAAAGATAAAGGAGAAATCGGTAAAGAGCAATTGCTGTGAACCGATTCCGATGAATTCCAAGAATTGGTTAATAGAGCCATTTTGGCCAAAAATCCCGATAAAGGCATAGGCTTTGAGGAGCAAATTGATCCATGTAGGCAGGATAATCAGCATAAGCCAGAGTTGACGGTGCTTGAGACGGGTCAAAAAGAGGGCTGTCGGATAGCTGATGAGCAGGGTCACAAAGGTCACAATTCCTGCATAAAGCACTGAGTTGAAACTCATTTTTAGGTAGGTCAAGTTTTGTGACGCAAAGTAGGATTTATAGTTTTCTAAACTGAATTGGCCTTCAATATTGAAAAAGGATTGACCAAAAATCAAGACCAAGGGTGCAAGGACAAAGAGGGCAATCCAGAGCATATAAGGCACTACAAAGAGTTTAGAGCTTGTTTTCTTCATCTCTTTCCTCCTCGATTGCATTGATCAGACCTGCTTCTTGCTCTTCGATTTCCACGTACTCCTCGATACGAGCATCGAACTCTTCTTCGGTTTCGTTGAGACGCATGATGTGGATGTCTTCTGGTTCAAAGTCCAAACCGATTTCCTCCCCCACAATGGCCTTACGAGTTGAGTGAATCATCCATTCATTTCCAAGTTCATCATAGGCGATAATCTCATAGTGAACTCCACGGAAGAGCTGGGTATCCACCTTAACTTGGAGCTTGCCTTCTTCAGGAAGGGTAATACGCAAGTCCTCTGGACGAATCACGACCTCAACAGGCTCATTTGGCTTCATCCCCCCATCGACCGCTTCAAAGCGTTTGCCGTTAAACTCAACCAAGTAGTCCTCAATCATGGTACCTGGCAAGATGTTTGACTCGCCGATAAAGGTGGCAACAAAGTGATTGATTGGCTCATCGTAGATATCTACTGGTGTTCCTGACTGGACAATCTCGCCATCATTCATAACGAAAATCCAGTCACTCATGGCAAGGGCTTCTTCCTGGTCGTGAGTGACAAAGACAAAGGTAATGCCCAATCGTTGTTGCAGTTCACGCAGTTCGTACTGCATGTCTGTTCTCAATTTCAAGTCCAGCGCTGATAAAGGTTCGTCCAACAAAACCACACGGGGTTGGTTGATGATGGCACGGGCAATAGCCACACGCTGACGTTGTCCTCCAGAGAGTTTACGGATAGAACGTTTTTCGTAACCTTCCAACTGAACCATCTTGAGAACTTCCGCTACGCGTTTCTCGATTTCTTTCTTGTCAATTTTACGCAAGCGAAGTGGAAAGGCAACATTTTCAAACACATTCATATGTGGAAACAAGGCATAGGATTGGAAGACCGTATGGACGTCTCGCTTGTTGGTTGGGATGTCATTGATGCGGACACCGTCCAGTAAAATATCTCCTGTCGTCGCATCCAGCAACCCTGCAATAATGTTTAGGATGGTTGATTTCCCTGAACCAGATGCGCCTAGAAGGGTGTAGAATTTCCCTTCTTCCAACTCAAAGTTGATGTCTTTGAGAACCTTGGTGTTGCTGTCTTCAAAAAAACTTTTAGAGACGTTTTTTTGAATTCGATAATTGGTTTTTTTCAATTGTCATTTATTCCTTCTTTTTCATAGATTAACAGATCAGGGCTCTGTCAGGCCACTACTACCTCGTGTAGGAGATTGAACTGCCTACATTCTTCTGCACTAACGATAGGCTTTCACCCCTTTCCATGACATAGCAGCAGCTTTTTCAAACTACAGCTTCTACTTGCTTTCACCCTAAAAATACGGACTTCTCTCTCAAGAGTAACGCCAGAGTGTTCCTTGACTTTTTCGATAACAGACTCAATCAAGTCCTCATAGTCTTTGGCCGTTCCATCTGCGACATTGATCATAAATCCTGCATGCTTTTCTGACACTTCTACGCCACCGATACGATAGCCTTTCAAGCCAGCTTCTGAAATTAATTGACCTGCAAAATGACCTACTGGACGCTTAAAGACCGAACCACAAGATGGATATTCCAAAGGTTGCTTGAGTTCGCGTAGGTGCGTCAAACGGTCCATTTCCTGCTTGATAACCTGATGGGTTCCTGGGGCTAGGGCAAATTTAGCTGACAAGACAACCGCACCAGACTCCTGAATAGCTGAATGGCGGTAACCAAAAGCCAAGTCTTTAGCAGACAGGGTTTCGATTTCTCCATCCTTGGTCAAGACCTTACAAGACTGCAAGATGTGGGCAATCTCACCACCATAGGCACCTGCATTCATAAAGACAGCACCGCCAACGCTCCCTGGAATGCCACAAGCAAACTCAAAGCCAGTCAAACTATGACGGAGGGCTATGCGAGTTGTTTCAATCAAGTTAGCACCAGCTTCAGCTTCAATGGTATAGCCATCAACGGAAACATTATTGAGCTTGTCACACAAGATGACAAATCCACGAATTCCACCATCACGAACAATGATGTTGCTAGCATTTCCAAGAACCATCCAAGGGATATTTTCTTGATTGGCAAATTTAACAACGCGAGCCAACTCAAAACGATTTCGTGGAAAGACCAAATAATCGGCCTCTCCACCTACTTTTGTATAACTATAGCTATGCAAGGGTTCCTTAAAACGGATATCAATTCCTTCTAAGATTTCAAGCATTTTTTCTCTTACAGACATGTCACTCTTCCTTTTACAAAATTCATTCCATTATACCATTTTTAGAGACATTTGACGACCATAAAAAAATCTTGGACTTTATTTTAAACAAAAAAGAGGTTTCCCCTCTTTTTATGATTTTTTACAAAAGATAGCCTTTGTTCCATAGGCAAGTAGAACAAGTTCAAGTGCTAGGACAACTTCAACCAAGACTGGATTTGTCAACCAGCCAACTTGGACTAGAGATGGTGCCAGGTCAAAGAAGGCGTGTAGGCCATAGGCTACTAGAGATAAATCCATTTCTTCTGGCGAACAGCTTGGTAAACCCAAACAGTCAAGAGTAATTGGAAACCTAGGGCCAAGATTCTCTCAAAACCAAGCAAATAAATCTGCCAGACTGATAGCGACTGGATAGTTTTCAACATATTTTCAGACAGTAATTGCATGACCTGTGGATCCTGCGTTTGAACCGCCGAAAGCACGATGTAGAGATTGAGTAAACTAGCAAGGCCTAGGAAAATTAATTCCAAGCCACCATGCCCCAGTCCATAAGCCAAAGCGTCTGCCTTTTCCAAACTTCTCTTTTTCTCCAACCATTTAAAGAAAACAAGACGAGCAGTTTCCTCAAAAAATGCTGCCATGGCTAGGCCATAGATGATATAGACAAGCGGATGGTCTTGCAAGAGGGCAATACTACCGTCTTTTTGAGGATGCAAAACCAAGATATGCACCAGTTTTTCCAAAATCTGTGTAGAGACAAAGAAGGCTACAGCCCCCAAGCCCAAAACAGCTAGATTAATCTGGTATTTCTTTTTGGCATACAAAACGCTCCCTATCAAGAAAGCCAGCAACAGCACCATGGTAATGATAATATGAATGGTCATTTTCTTCTCCTATTCTGCCTTTTCAATATCTTTTTTCATCTCATCAACATTGAACTTAGCAAACAAGTATTGACGGTCTTGGACTGGAAAACGTTGGTCCAACTGGTCAACTGCCCCCACCTCGATAATGCCTTCCTTGATGACAAAGTCCATGACATGTCCACCGAAGGTCAAATCATCTGAGATGAAGTGCAGATGATAGCCTGCCACACTGACCCCATGGAAAATCTCAGGCGTCCAGAAACCAACGATGGTTCCTGCGACATTGTCACGACGATATTCAGGCTGATGGGTTGCGACATCAGCAAACTTGGTCTCTGGTGTCGACTTGGGAATCATGCGCACATGCATATGCGAAAATTCCCCACGAATCTTGATTGAGCGGAAAAGATTTCCCCGTCATAATAAGACTCAATTCGCTCTTCCAATTCCTTATCTGTCATCTCAAAGCGCTGGCGGAAAATGACCTCTGCCTGATGCGGTACTACCGCCGCATAAGGAATAAGGGCATCTGGTGACACCTCCACAATTTCTGGCTGGTCTCCTGACCCTTTTGCCTGATAAGCCTTGCCATCTAAGACAATCAATTCTCCATCAATGGAATCCAAGGTTCCCAAACCAAGGTCACCATGCTCTAGCAATTCTCCCACTGTCATAGTCCCACCATAAAGGCCAGCCATCAAGGCTCCAAGGGTATTGTATTGAAATAATTTCACTGGTTCCTGCACGTTCTTATCCATTCACTTTCTTGTCTGTTATTCTATAAATCTTACTCCTAAGTATACCACATTTGCCCCTAGATGTGAACGAGAGAAACACTTTAGACATTGCCAAGAAGGAAAAAAAAGGGTACAATGTAACAAAATCAAGGGAGGTCTGGAATGAAGAAACAAAGCAAGTACCAAGAGGTCGTAGCTTATCTGAAAAATAGTATCGAGTCTGGCCGCTTTCCAACGGGTAGCCGCCTGCCTTCTATTCGTCAACTGAGCCTTGACTTTCACTGTAGCAAGGATACTATCCAACGAGCCCTTCTGGAATTACGGCACGAACAATACCTCTATGCCAAGCCCCAGAGTGGTTACTATGTCCTAGAACAAGGGCAACACCAGGATCTAGAAATCGAAGTCACTGACGAACATGCCAGTGCCTATGACGATTTCCGACTCTGTATCAATGAAACCTTGATTGGCCGAGAAAACTACCTGTTCAACTACTATGACAACCAAGAAGGATTAGAAGACTTAAGACAATCCATTCATAAACTCCTCTTTGACCAAGCTCTCTACTGCAAGGCAGACCAACTGGTACTGACTTCTGGAACCCAACAAGCCCTTTTTATTCTCTCGCAAATTTCCTTCCCTAGCCAAGCCAAGGAAATCTTGGTAGAACAGCCGACCTACCATCGGATGAATCGCCTCTTGATTGCTCAAGGATTAGACTATCAAACCATTGAACGAGGCATTGATGGGATTGACTTGGAGGAACTGGAAAGCCATTTCAAGACAGGAAAGATTAAGTTTTTCTATACCATTCCTCGATTTCACTATCCTCTGGGGCATTCCTATTCTGAGCAGGACAAACGAGCTATTCTTGACTTAGCTGCCAAGTATGGTGTCTATATCGTAGAGGACGACTATTTGGGGGATTTGGACTCTAAAAAGGGCCAGACCTTCCACTATCTGGATACAGAAGAGCGCGTCATTTATATCAAGTCCTTCTCAACCAGTCTCTTTCCAGCCCTGCGGATAACAGCACTCATCCTGCCAAATGCTATCAAAGAAGCCTTTGTGGTCTACAAAAATATCCTAGACTACGACAGCAACCTCATCATGCAAAAGGCCCTGTCACTCTATATTGACAGTCAATTATTTGAGAAAAACCGTCTAGCTCGCTTGTCCAATCAAGAAGACTACCAAAAACAACTCGAGAAAAGTTTAACCAAAACACCTTGTCCCCTTCCTCATTATCCCCTACACGATGGTTTATTACTTGATCTCAGACAGTACCCTAAAATCGCCAGTCTCAAGCACAGTCAACTGGGCTTAGACTTCTTTGAAGAGGCATACTTGGATGCCTGCCCTTATCAATTTGCCAAGGTGTCCCTAGACAATCTGGAAAAGGTTTTAAACTATTTAAAAGCAGAATTGGACTGACTTCCAACTCTGCTTTTTTCTTATTGTTCAACTTCTGTTAGACTTGCTGCCTTTTCAAGATATTTTTGGTAGGTACCGTCATCCTTGAGTTTTTGAATAACCTTGTCCACCACTTCTTTCAAATCAGCACTATTTTTTCTAAGGGCAACGGCATTTGCTTCGCCGTCCTTCATCTTCAAGCTGACAGTTGCGACAGCTAGGTCCGCATTTTTAGCAGCATAGCTAAGAGCAACAGGCTCATCCATGTGAACAGCATCTACTTTTCCAGCCTGCAATTCATTAACTGCTTCACCCATATTGGTTAGAGAAGTCAATTGAGCTTTTGGTAATTGTTCCTTGACCATAGCTTCTGGAACAGTCCCTTTTTGGGCTGCAATATTAGCACTTTCAAGGCTAGTTAAATCCTTGTATTTTTCTACATCAGACTTACGAACCAAGAAACTAATCTTGTTTTCATAGTAAGGAATTGAAAAATCAAAGACTTCTTTTCTCTCGTCAGTAGCGCTAATTCCCGCAACAGCTAGATCAGCCTTACCAGTTTGAAGACTGGTCAAGACATTGTCAAAACTCATGCTTGAAATTTCCAACTTAACCCCAAGTTCATCAGCGATAGCCTGAGCCATGTCAATATCCGCACCGACAACCTGATTTTTTCCGTCAACCAATGATTGGAACTCAAAGGGTGCATAGTCAGGACTGGTCGCCACAACTAATTTCCCCTTTTTGCTTAATGGCCTCAACAGCTGACTGAGAACCATTAGAACCCGACTGGCAAGCTACTAAGAAGAAACTTGCAAGAAAACTACATAAAACAAATATCCATTTTTTTGATTTCATAAATAAACAACCTCTCTGTTAATTTTGTATAATTATAACGCTATCCAAGTTACTTGTCAAGTGTTTTTTTGAATTTTTTTATCTTAAAAAATATTTTTTTTCATTCAAGAAAAAGGAGCTGTCAGTTGATTTTCAAGCTCCTTTTTTATACAGAATGAATCTATTTTATAGTTCGACAATCTTACCTGTTTCAAAGTAAACAACCCATTCACAGATATTTTTTGCATAGTCTCCAATGCGTTCCAAGAAGGCAATCACTTGGAAGTAATCACGACCTGTAACGATGGCATCAGGATTTTTCTTGATTTCTTCTGTAGCCAAGTCACGAATGCTATCAAAATAATGGTTGATTTTTTCGTCCATAGCTGCTACTTCATAGGCCTGATCCACTGAACCATTCAGATAGAGTTCAAGGGCTGCTTCAACGAAGTTCTTGACATCGCGACCCATTCTCTTGATTTCTTCTTCAACAGCTGGGATACGTTGTTCTCCCTTCATACGAATGGCTGCTTTTGCAATGGAAACAGCATGGTCACCCATACGTTCCAAGTCAGATACGGCTTTTAAGACTGTTAGAACTGTACGCAAGTCCTGAGAAACGGGTTGTTGAAGGGCAATCATTTCAAATGATTTCTTTTCCAATTTCACTTCGTATTCGTTTACTTCTGCATCGTCTTCGATGACTTCCTTAGCCAAATCACGGTCATGTGTAACAAAGGCACGCACTGTCCGATTGATTTGGGATAGCACTTCTTGTCCCATAGCATAGAACTGGTTGTGCAATTTCTCTAAATCTTCTTCAAATTGAGAACGTAACATCATTTATCTCCTTATCCAAATTTTCCTGAAATATAATCTTCTGTTTCCTTGTGTTGTGGGTTGAGGAACATCTTCTTGGTATCGTTAAACTCAATCAAATCTCCATCAAGGAAAAATCCTGTCTTGTCAGAGATACGAGAGGCTTGTTGCATAGAACGCGTAACCAAGAGCATGGTATATTTATCTTTTAGACCATACAAGGTTTCCTCAATCTTACCAGCCGAGATAGGGTCCAAGGCTGAAGTCGGTTCATCCAAGAGAATGATTTTAGGACTGGTTGCCAAGACACGGGCAACACAGACACGTTGTTGTTGTCCACCTGAAAGCCCGATAGCTGAATCATGCAGGCGGTCCTTGACCTCATCCCAGATAGAAGCACGCTGCAAGGCTTTTTCCACCGCTTCATCCAGAACTTGCTTATCCTTTACTCCATTGATACGAAGCCCGTAAACAACATTTTCGTAGATAGACATTGGGAAGGGGTTGGGTTGTTGGAAAACCATACCGATTTCCTTCCGCAATTCAACTGTATCTGTACGCGGGCTGTAAATGTTGTGGCCGTTATATACCACTGAACCAGTTGTGGTTACCTCTGGATTGAGATCCCCCATACGGTTGATAGCCTTGAGAAGGGTTGACTTCCCTGATCCAGATGGACCAATCAAGGCTGTAATTTCCTTAGGTTGGAAAGATAGGGAAACACTATTTAAGGCCTTCTTTTGATTGTAGTAAACGGACAGGTCTGATACCTGTAAAATCGCTTCTGTCATACTGTTTCCTTTCTATCCAAAGTGTCCTGTTACATAGTCATTAGTTGACTGTAGTTTGGCATTTTGGAAAATATTAGAGGTCTTATCGTACTCAATCAAGTCACCCAAGTAGAAAAATCCTGTGTAGTCACTAGCACGCGCAGCCTGCTGCATACTGTGGGTCACGATGATGATGGTAAAGTCCTTCTTTAATTCCAGCATGGTTTCTTCCAGCTGGGCTGTCGCAATCGGATCCAAGGCTGACGCTGGTTCATCCATCAAGAGAATATCTGGTTTAACAGAGATAGCACGAGCGATACAGAGACGTTGCTGCTGACCACCTGATAGAGTCAAGGCTGACTTGTGCAAATCGTCTTTAACCTGTTCCCAAAGGGCAGCCTGACGAAGAGAGGTTTCCACAATTTCATCCAATACTTGCTTGTCCTTAACCCCTGCACGTTCATGGGCAAAAGTGATGTTGCGGTAGATAGACTTGGCGAAGGGATTTGGTCGTTGGAAGACCATTCCAATGTGCTTACGCATTTCATACACGTTGATTTCTGGACGGTTGACATCAATCCCTTGATAGAGAATTTGACCTGTTACCTTGGCAATATCAATAGTATCATTCATACGGTTGAGACTGCGGAGGTAGGTTGATTTTCCTGAACCAGAAGGGCCAATTAAGGCTGTAATTTTATTTTTTTCAAATTGCATATCGATGCCCTTGATGGATTCTTTTTTACCGTAGTAAACATGTAAACCCTTGGTAGAGAGGGCCACTTTCTCTTCAGGAAAGGTGATGATATGCTTTTCATCCCAATTATATTTTGACATGGCTTCTCCTTTAGGCAGCGGTTAATTTCTTATGTAGGTAGCTTCCGAGTTTGCGGGCTCCAAAGTTAAAGATGAGGATAAAGATGAGGAGCACGGCTGCAGAACCTGCTGATACGATGGTTCCATCTGGAATAGTACCTTCACTATTGACCTTCCAGATGTGGACAGCCAAGGTTTCTGCTTGACGGAAGATAGAGATTGGGCTAGTTACACTGAGAATATTCCAGTTAGACCAGTCTAGTGCTGGAGCGGATTGTCCTGCTGTATATATAAGAGCAGCAGCCTCACCAAAGATACGACCAGAGGCCAAGACAACCCCCGTTACAATACCTGGAAGGGCTTCTGGAATGACCACATGGACAACTGTCTCCCAACGAGAAATCCCAAGGGCTAAGCCGGCCTCACGTTGCGTATGGTGAACGTGTTTCAAACTGTCCTCAACATTTCGAGTCATCTGAGGTAAGTTAAAGACTGTCAAGGCCAAAGCACCTGAAATGATTGAAAATCCATACTCAAACTGAACTACAAAGATCAAGTAGCCAAAGAGACCCACAACCACTGATGGCAGTGAAGACAAGATTTCAATACAGGTTCTGACAAAATTGGTCACAGGACCTTTTTTGGCGTATTCAGCTAGGAAAATCCCAGCTCCCATAGACAAGGGCACAGAAATAATCAAGGTAATGACCAAAAGGAAGAAGGAATTATAGAGCTGAATTCCGATCCCTCCACCTGCTTGGTAAGAAGATGATTTGCCAGTCAAAAAAGACCAAGAGATGTGGGGCAAACCACGAACCAAGATATAAAGAATCAAGGATGCCAAGATGGCAACAATAATTCCTGCAATCGAGTAGAGGACAGCTGTTGCAATTTGATCTAATTTCTTAGCGTGCATAGTTTTTCTTTCCTCTTTCTTTCGTAATCAATTTAATCACACTGTTGAAGGCCAAACTCATCAAGAGCAATACTAAGGCTAGTGACCAGAGAACGTTATTGTCAACGGTTCCCATAACGGTATTTCCGATACCCATGGTCAAGACAGAGGTCAAGGTCGCAGCAGGTGTTGTCAATGAAGTTGGGACAACGGCTGAGTTTCCAACTACCATCTGAATGGCCAAAGCCTCACCAAAGGCACGCGCCATCCCAAAGACCACTGCTGTAAAAATCCCTGAACGCGCTGCCTTCAAGGTCACGCGCCAGATGGTTTGCCAGCGAGTGGCCCCCATAGCCAAACTAGCTTCGCGGTAGTGACGAGGCACCGCACGCAAGCTGTCCGTTGTCATAAAGGTTACCGTCGGTAAAATCATGACAAAGAGAACGAAAATCCCTGACAAGATTCCAAAACCAGTTCCACCAAAGACACTACGGACAAAGGGAACTACGACCTGCAAACCAATAAATCCATACACGACTGAAGGAATCCCGACCAGCAATTCAATAGCTGGTTGCAAGATTCTAGCACCTTTTGGTGAGACCTCTGTCATAAAGACTGCCGCACCAATGGCAAAAGGAGTTGCGATAAGGGCTGATAGGATTGTAACAATAAAGGAACCCAAAAATCATAGGGAAGGGCACCAAATTGTTTACCTGAAGGATTCCAAGTTTGTCCAAAAGAGGAAAATCAAAGATATTGACCCCATTTGACAAAGAAGGTCGACAAACCTTTTTGGGCTACGAAGATCAAAATCATAGCCACAATGATGACAATCAAAGACAGACAGGCAAAGGTCAAGCCTTTTCCTAATTTCTCTAGACGAGAGTTCTTTGAGGGAGAAAGTAATTTTTTAGCTAATTCTTCTTGATTCATTATTGACTCCCTTCTAGTGCTGTCACCGTTCCTACAGCATCTTTTTCAACCTTCATTTCCTTGACAGAAATATAGCCCATTCCCTTAACGATTCCACTTTGCGCTTCATCTGAGAGGACAAAGTTGAGAAATTCTGCCACCAATTCATTTGGTTGACCTAGAGTATACATGTGTTCATAAGACCACAAAGGCCAGTTATTGCTTGTAACATTTTCTGCAATCGGCTCATAGCCGTTCAACTTCATGCGTTTCACCGAGTCATCCACATAAGCAAATGCTAGGTAAGAAATGGCTCCTGGTGTCTGGGAAACAATGTTTTTGACCATCCCGTTTGAATCCTGTTCTTGACTCTGCACGGCAGATTGACCATCCATGACAACACTATCAAAGGTTGCACGTGAACCAGAACTTGCCGCACGGTTGATAATAGAAATGGCTAGGTCTTTCCCACCGACTTCTTTCCAGTTGGTCACTTGACCTGTGAAGATGCTACGGAGTTGTTCAGTTGTCAGATTTTCAACGTCAACTTCCTTATTTACAATTACTGCCAAGCCAGCTACGGCTACCTTATGGTCCACTAGAGCAGATGCGTTGATACCGTCTTTTTCCTCGGCAAATACGTCTGAATTTCCTACATCAACGGCTCCAGATTGAACCTGAGACAGACCTGTACCAGATCCTCCACCTTGGACGTTGACTGTTTTTCCAACGTGCATAGAGCCAAATTCATCTGCTGCTGCTTCGACTAAGGGTTGAAGAGACGTTGAGCCAACAGCTGTCATGGATTCTCCACGATCAATCCAGCTAGCACATCCCGCCAAAGAACCTGCCAGCAAAAAGAGCTGCAAGGGATAGAGCGAGTTTTTTTCCTTTTTTTCACTGTTTTTTTCTCCTTGAAAAATAATGGTGAATGCTGTGAATTTTTTTCAACTATTTATTTATGTTTTTTTCTTTTTGAAAAATTGGGGAGCCAACTGAAGTTGCTAGCTTGATTTTTACTAGAAATTTTGCTCAGTTGCCTTTCGCCACCAATTTTGACTTAAAATGAAAAGACAATTTGAAAAAAATCCATACTTCCACTATAACATAGACAAGCTACTTTGACTAGCATTTTTCACTTGAATCTGAGGCCTTTTGGAAAAATAATTTTTTTCAAAAACATTTCCAGTCACCTTAGCAAAAGCCCAAACCATTGCCTTGAACCAAAAACTTGGTACCAACCATTTGGCAGACTTTCCGCCAGCTGAACGGTTTCTCCGGCCGCATACTTAACAAACTCTTCTTGGTCAATTTCAACCGACTGCTTGACCTGACTTGGTTTCAAGGCTAGACCAAGAGCAAAACTAGGCTCAAAGCGTTTCTTCTTGAAGGTACCCAGATGCAGTCCATTGCGAGCAATCTTGAGTTTACCTAAATCTGGCAAGAGTTCTGGCAAGAGATAGAGTTGGTCCCCAAAAGTCTGCAAGATTCCTCTTAGATTGACCTTCAAGTGTTTTTTGGCAAATTCTTGCCACAAAGCAACTTGTTCTCGGCTGAGATTGCTCTTACTTGCCTTACATTTAGGGGCTGGATTTTCACCCTTAAATTGTAAATGGGCGACAAACTGCCCCTCTCCCTTAAAATGATGAGGGTACATCCGAGCCGTTTCTGGCAAGTCAATACCAGCTACCATTCCATTGATATGCTCTACTGGTAGCAAGTCAAAATCATACTCTTCCAGCAGCCAATTAACAATCTCTTCGTTTTCCTCAGGTGCCCAGGTACAGGTTGAATAAACCAGACGACCTCCCTCTGCCAGCATGGTCACTGCATCTGCTAGAATTTCTCTTTGCAAGCTGGCGCATTGACTTGGATAATCTAAGCTCCAATAGTCCATAGCATCTGGTTGCTTACGAAACATTCCTTCACCAGAGCAAGGGGCATCAAGGACAATCAAGTCAAAATAGCCTTTAAAGACCTTGGCCAAGCGGTCAGCAGATTCATTGGTCACCACGACATTTGTCGCTCCAAAGCGCTCCATGTTTTCTACTAAAATCTTAGCCCGTTTGCTTGAAATTTCATTGGAGACGAGAAGACCCTCTCCTGCTAGATAGGCTGCTAGTTGAGTTGATTTGCCACCCGGTGCAGCTGCCAAGTCCAAGACCTTCATCCCAGGACTGGGCTTGGCTACCTGAGCAACCATCTGGGCAGCAGGTTCTTGCGAATAAACCAAACCAGTAGCATGCTCAGGCGATTTCCCTGAAACCTTCCCATAGTGGCCCCAAGGGGTTTGAGGAATGGCATCATAAAAGGAAACTGGCGCTTCTTTTAAAGGATTAACCCGAAAGGCAGAAACCGCTTCCTCCTCAAAAGAGGCAAGAAAATCTCTTGCCTCATCTCCTAGTATCCCTTCATATTTTTCAACAAATCCTTCTGGAAATTGCATTTAAGTTCTTTTCCTTTCGTAAATATAGGACTGAATTTCCTCCTGCATCTCAAGAGGCACCATCATGACTGGCTGTCTGGTTTGAAAATCAAGAGCTTCACCAGAAAGAGTCACCACCCGATAGCCCAGACTTTCCCCTAAAATACTAGCCGCAGCATAATCCCATGGTTGCAGATAGGTAACATAGGTCAACAAACGCCCTGACAAAATCTTGGCAAAACTAATGGCCGCACTTCCATAGACACGAACACCAAGAACCGCTCGGCTCAAATCAGCCAGCCCCCATTCATTGGTTTCCAGCATACCACTATTTCCTGCAATGAGAAAATCTCCAAGTGGTTTGGCTTTAAAGGGAGCTAGGGGTTTATCATTTCGACAAACCGGAAACTTACCACCACCGTGATAACAATCCCCCTTGACCACATCATAAATCAAACCAAATTGCCCTTGACCATTCTCAAAATAAGCCATCATGACAGCAAAATCTTCCTGCTGGGCTACAAAATTATTGGTCCCATCAATCGGATCAATGACCCAAACCTTGCCCTCTTGAACTGAAGCTCGCAAACAGCCCTCTTCAGCACAAATCTTATCCTCAGGATAACGAGACAAAATCTCACTAACCAAGAATTCCTGAACTTCCTTGTCCAGTCGGGTCACCAAGTCTGTCGGAGAGGACTTGGTCTCAACACGTAAGTCTTCCTGCATGTGGTCAAGGATATACTGGCCTGCTTTCTTAATTAGCTCTTTAGCAAATTCAAATTTACTTTCCAAGAGAAATCTTTCCTTCCCCTTTTTCCTTGGCCGCCTGAACCGCTCGATAAAGCGAATAGCCACTAACCGTTTCAAATTCTCGTCCCAAACGTTTTTCTTCGCTCTTGCCTGGCACGACTGCTTTGAATCCCTTATAGGAGTCCAGTAACTTTTTAGCCTCTACCTTGCCCTCATAGGCAGCTTCAACATCATTAAAAAAAGAAAGCACTGAAGCAAGTTCTTCAGTGCTCCACGACAAATCTAGTGGGTAACTATACTGTTTGTTCATTAACTAATACCAGCTCTCATTCTTGCTTCTTTTAGTTCTTGCTTACGGTAACTACGAGGGAGAAAAGCACGAATCTCATCTTCATTAAAACCGATCTGCATACGTTTGGCATCAATAATAATGGGACGACGCAAAAGACTAGGATACTGCTCAATCAAATGAAGCAATTCTGATACCGAAATACTTTCTACATCAATATCTAATTTTTGAAAAATTTTTGAACGAGTTGAAATAATGTCATCAGTACCATTTTCGGTCAAGGAAAGGATGTGTTGCAATTCTTTTCTTGTTAAGGGACTGGTCATAATATTGTGTTCCTCAAAGGGCACCTTATGTTTTTCTAGCCAGGCCTTTGCCTTACGACATGAAGTACAGCTCGGTGATAGAAATAGTGTAATCATGCTTTTCTCTTCTTATCTATACTTTGCTACTTCCATTATACAAAAAAATAAAGCGCTTGACTAGAGATTTTTAGAAAAAAAGCCTATTTTTCCAGAAAAATAGACTGTTTGCGAACGATTAATACATTTCTGAATTAGTTAATTCACTCTTAACGATAGTTTCGAATCACACACCTAATTTATACATGTGAAATAAGAACATCTTTCGTTTCACTTCCTACGACTTTTTATGTAAAAATAGCCAAAGAAGCTTTCATAGAGGGCAAAAAAGAGGAGGAAGGCATGAAGGAAGAAGGTCTCTGGCAAAATCAGTATAACAGGATCCTTGGCTGGGTCAAAAAGCCAGGTATCATCTCCCACAAAGAGAATTTGATGGAAAAGAGTAAAGAATTGGTCAAAACCAATCAACACTCCCCCAAGTCCAATCATCACAGGCAAGACTACTAGGGTCAAAAGCCCCTTACTGAATAAAGATAAAAAGCCCTTTTTCACAATCCCTTTGACAAAGAAATAGAAACTTGGTAGTGTCACTAGAGCTACTAGCTGAACCAAGAGAAAGAGATTCTTGACCACTGCAAAGTGGTGCAGACCAGCTGCTGACGAACGAAAATCTGGCATCTCTAGGACCTGACTAAATGGATTGGTCAGATAATTCATCAAGATATGAAAGTTGTATTGAATGGTTTCTGGTTTTAGATAAACTCGATCCGTCAAACTAAACCACTTGATTTCCAGCGGATAAAAAATCCAAGCCAAATAAATGGTCAGAAGGATAGATAGAGAGAAGAGAAAGAGCATAGAGCCCCAAAAGGTCAGTTTAGTTTTCATCAAAATTCCACTCCGCAAGGCTAGAAACCACATGAGTCGGTGCGATTGGCAGGTCTGCCACTTCTTCTGCCTTGGTAAAACCTGTCGTCACCAAGAGCGTTGGAATGCCATTGTCAATCCCTGCTCGGATATCTGTCAGATAGTTGTCCCCAACCATAATCAACTCTTCACGTTCCAAACCTAAGTGCTCAACCGCCTTGTCCATAATGATGGCATTTGGTTTCCCGATATAAACAGGCTTCACTCGTGTTGCCACTTCAAGAAGGGTAATCAGTGAACCAGCACCAGGCAAAAGACCGCGCTCTGTCGGGATGTTGAGGTCAGGATTGGTTCCGATAAAATGAGCTCCCTTTTGGATAGCCAGAGTTGCTGTGGCAAATTTTTCATAGTCTACTTGCCAGTCCAGGCCTACTACCACATAGGCTGGATTATCCTTGTCTTCCACATAACCAGCCGCCTTGATGGCTTCCTTGAGCCCTGCTTCTCCGATGACATAGACGGTTTTTTCAAGACCCAAGTCATTCATATAGTCGATGGTTGCCAAAGTCGCTGTGTAGACAGTCGATAGGGGCGTATCGATATTAAAATTCTGAGCCAACATCTCTTGAACACTCTCTGGAGTGCGGGTTGTATTGTTGGTCACAAAGAGATAGGGGATATCCCGCTTTTGCAATTCATGGACAAAAGCCTCTCCAGCCGGGATTCGGTCTTCCCCCTTATAAATAGTTCCGTCTAAATCAATTAAATAGCCTTTATATTTCATATTTTTCTCTAATCCTTCTTCATTTCTTGCCAAGTGATGATAGCTTGGGCATTGGTAACACCGTCGCTTGTAACTTCATGCTTGCTTTCCAGTCCAGTTCGTTCAACAGCTGATGTAATAACCCCACCTGGTCGAACTTCCTTGACATACTTGAGGTTGATTTTCTTGGGAATATATTGGGTCAAAAAGTCGGCTCCCATGACTTCAAAAATCCAGTCCAAGTATTTACTGTTATTGACATGGCCATTCATATCCAAGTCGTAAAAACGAACATGGTAATCCTTGCTGACTGGCTCTTCCAAAGGCTCATACTTTGGTCCACGGATAAGCTTTTTATCAAAATCAGACTGATACGGAGCCACAATCTCAGGTTCAACAGCATGGACTTTTCGACTGTCGCGGTCCATGAGAACAAAGGTCGCCAACATGCGAATGATTTCCTGACCTGCTTCATCATAAATGGTAAAGCGACGGTAGCAAAAGAGTCGATTGTAGCTCAAAGCTTCCGTTTCGATGGTGATTTCTTCCGCAAAACGAGGCAAACGAACCACCTCAATATCGTATTCTGTGATAATCCAGACCAGATTATAGTCCTCCAAAATGGCCTTATCACTAACTCCCAACTCAATCGACTGCATCCCTGAAACTTGCAGAGACAGCAAAATCACATCTGGAAGCTTGATATGACCGTTCATATCAGCCATATCAAAAGGAATTTTCATTTTCATTTGATAAGTTAAGCCCATCATCCTACTCCAAAATAAATCGTTCTGCTACAGTGTCTCCCAAAAAGAGACCTCTTTTTGTCATGCACACGCGATCACCCTCTATTTTCATGAGACCTTGTTGAACCAAGTTCTTGACAATTTCTCCATAAAGTCCATCGAAAGACCGTCCAAATTTTTCCTCAAATCGCACCATGGAAACCCCTGATTTCTTGCGGAGTCCCAAGAACATTTCTTCTTCCATTTGCTCTTTTTGACTCAGGTGCTCTTCTGTGATACGAGCATTGCCTTCCTCAACCGCACTGAGATAATGACGAATGGGACCATGGTTTTTATAGCGTACTCCATTTACATAACCAGATGCCCCAGCACCGATGCCATAGTATTCAGCATTGTCCCAGTACATGAGATTGTGACGACTTTCAAAACCGGGTTTGGAGAAATTGGAAATCTCATAATGTTCAAAACCAGCTCGCTCTAGCTCTGCGATGATGTACTCAAACATCTCAGCTTCCAGTTCCTCCTTAGGCAGAGGCAATTTCCCTCGTCGCATACGGTTCATAAAGACCGTATGATTTTCCAAAATCAAGCTATACAAACTCATATGGGGAATATCAAGTCCAATGGCCTTAGCAACATTTTCCTTGACCTGCTCCATGGTCTGACCAGGTAGCGCATAAATCAAATCAATGGAGATATTGTCAAAACCAGCCAGTTTCATACGGTCGATATTTTCATAAATATCCTTCTCCAAATGACTGCGCCCAATCTTTTTCAGCATCTTGTCATCAAAGGTCTGCACGCCTAGCGAAACACGATTGACAGCCGAGTTCTTCAAAACAGCAATCTTATCCGCATCCAAGTCGCCTGGATTGGCTTCAATGGTCAACTCTTCTAAGACAGACAAGTCCAATTTTTTAGTCAAGCCATCCAGTAATACCTCCAGTTGCGGAGCTGACAAAGCTGTCGGTGTCCCACCACCAATGTAAAGGGTTCGTAACTTTTGAATGTCATAAGAACGAAACTCTTCCAGCAGATGCTCCAAATAGCTATCTACCGGCTGATTCTTGATAAAAACTTTTGAAAAGTCACAATAATAACAAATCTGGGTACAAAATGGGATGTGCACATAGGCTGACGTTGTTTTTTTCTGCATAGTAATTATTATACCACAAAAGCGAACAATACTTAGAATTCCGTTTAACAAAATCCTAGCATTGTTCGCTTTCTTTATCTAAACATTCTTTGTATTTTATGGATAACACAACTATCAGAATCAATCTAGTTCGTTGTTAAAACACAAAAGAATGAATGTTCATCTGACTAAATTTTTAGTCTTCTTTTTTCTTGCGAGCTACAAGTCCAAATCCACTCAATAGTCCAAGAAGTCCTAGAGATGCAAGAGCAGCATTTGATTCTGTTCCTGTATTTGGCAATACATTTTGAGAATCATTTGACTTAGCTCCATTATCAACAGTAGTCTTAGTATCTACCTGATCTGCATTCGGAGTAACTGCATTTGGAATTGGAGTAGCTGGTGCAGGTGTATCTTGACCAGAACCTCCATTAGTGTCAGGTTTGACTGGCGTATCAGGTGTCACTGGTGCAACTGGATTTGTATCTGTTGGTGTTGCTGGTGTTACCTTAGCTGGAGTTTCTACTGGAACTTCTACAGCTGGTTGACCTGGTTCAGTAATCTTACCTGTACCTGGAACTTTACCGTCTGGTAATTCACTGTTTGGTACTTTACCTTTACCTTCTTTATCGATTGTAACGATAATTGGGTTTCCATCTTTACCTGGGATTTCTACCGTAGTTCCTGGTGGATATGTTGATCCATCTGGTCTCTTCGGTGTTACTGTAACGTCACCTGTCTTAGGATCTTGATCCAACTCTATTGTTGGTGTCTTACGAGCTGGTGTGGTTACATCCACTGGTTGTGATGGTTTCTTATTCGGTTCTGTAACAGTTCCTTTTCCTGGCAAGTCTCCTTTTGGAAGCTTGTCATTTGGTACTTCACCTGAACCATTGTCACCAATTGTTACTGTGATTGTTGTTCCATTTTCTCCTGGAATTTCTACCTTAGTTCCTGGTGGGTATGTTGAGCCATCTGGTTTCTTCGGTGTGACAATCGCATCACCATTTGGTTTGCGTGTAATTTCAATCTCACCTGGTGTTTCTGTCGTTGGGGTAGTTGGTGTAAATTTAGCTGGAGTGGTTACATTAGGAACTTCAACAGCTGGTTTACCTGGTTCTGTAATCTTACCTGTACCTGGTGTTTCTACATCTGGTAGATCACTGTTTGGTACTTTACCTTTACCGTCTTCACCGATTGTGACTGTGATTGGCTTGCCATCTTTACCTGGGATTTCTACCTTAGTTCCTGGTGGATATGTTGTTCCATCTGGTTTCTTCGGTGTTACTGTTACGTCACCTGTCTCAGGATCTCGTTTCACATCTAGTGTTGGTGTTTTACGAGCTGGTGTGGTTACATCTACTGGTTGTGATGGTTTCTTATTCGGTTCTGTAACAGTTCCTTTTCCTGGCAAGTCTCCTTTTGGAAGCTTGTCATTTGGTACTTCACCTGAACCATTGTCACCAATTGTTACTGTGATTGTTGTTCCATTTTCTCCTGGAATTTCTACCTTGCTACCTGATGGGTATGTTGAGCCATCTGGTTTCTTAGGCGTTACAATCGCATTTCCATTTGGTTGTTGAGTAATTTCAATCTTACCTGGTTGTTCAGTTACTGGTGTAGCTGGTGTAAATTTAGCTGGAGTGGTTACATTAGGAACTTCAACAGCTGGTTTACCTGGTTCTGTAATCTTACCTGTACCTGGTGTTTCTACATCTGGTAGATCACTGTTTGGTACTTTACCTTTACCGTCTTTACCAATTGTTACTGTGATTGGCTTACCATCTTTACCTGGGATTTCTACCGTAGTACCTGGTGGGTAGGTTGAGCCATCTGGTTTCTTAGGTGTTACTGTAACGTCACCTGTCTCAGGATCTCGTTCCACATCTAGTGTTGGTGTCTTACGAGCTGGCGTTGTCACATCCACTGGTTGTGATGGTTTCTTATTCGGTTCTGTAACAGTTCCTTTTCCTGGCAAGTCTCCTTTTGGAAGCTTGTCATTTGGTACTTCACCTGAACCATTGTCACCAATTGTTACTGTGATTGTTGTTCCATTTTCTCCTGGAATTTCTACCTTAGTTCCTGGTGGGTATGTTGAGCCATCTGGTTTCTTCGGTGTGACAATCGCATCACCATTTGGTTTGCGTGTCATTTCAATCTCACCTGGTGTTTCTGTCGTTGGGGTAGTTGGTGTAAATTTAGCTGGAGTGGTTACATTAGGAACTTCAACAGCTGGTTTTCCTGGTTCTGTAATCTTACCTGTACCTGGTGTTTCTACGTCTGGTAGATCACTGTTTGGTACTTTACCTTTTCCGTCTTCACCGATTGTGACTGTGATTGGCTTGCCATCTTTACCTGGGATTTCTACCGTAGTACCTGGTGGGTAGGTTGAGCCATCTGGTTTCTTCGGTGTTACTGTAACGTCACCTGTCTCAGGATCTCGTTCCACATCTAGTGTTGGAGTTACCTTAGATGGAGTGGTTACATTAGGAACTTCCACAGCTGGTTTTCCTGGTTCGATAATCTTAGCTGTTCCTGGAACTTTACCTTCTGGTAATTCACTGTTTGGTACTGTACCTTTACCGTCTTCACCGATTGTGACTGTGATTGGCTTGCCATCTTTACCTGGGATTTCTACCGTAGTTCCTGGTGGGTATGTTGAACCATCTGGTTTCTTCGGTGTTACTGTAACGTCACCTGTCTGAGGATCTTGCTCAACATCTACTGTTGGAGTAAGTTTCTCTGGTGTTGTTACTGGAACTTCCACAGCTGGTTTTCCTGGTTCGGTAATCTTACCTGTTCCTGGAACTTTACCTTCTGGTAATTCACTGTTTGGTACTTTACCTTTTCCGTCTTCACCGATTGTGACTGTGATTGGCTTGCCATCTTTACCTGGAATTTCTACTACTGTTCCTGGTGGGTAGATTGAGCCATCTGGTTTCTTCGGTGTCACTGTAACATCACCTGTCTTAGGATCTTGTTCCAACTCTACGGTTGGAGTTACTTTAGCTGGGGTTGTTACCTCAGGAACTTCAACAGCTGGTTTTCCTGGTTCGGTAATCTTACCTGGTTTTGTAACCTTACCGTCTGGTAACTCACTGTTTGGCACTTTACCTTTACCATCTTCTCCGATTGTGACTGTGATTGGCTTGTCACCTTTACCTGGAATTTCTACTACTGTTCCTGGTGGGTAGATTGAGCCATCTGGTTTCTTCGGTGTCACTGTAACATCACCTGTCTTAGGATCTTGTTCCAACTCTACGGTTGGAGTTACTTTAGCTGGGGTTGTTACCTCAGGAACTTCTACAGCTGGTTTACCTGGTTCGGTAATCTTACCTGTTCCTGGGACATCTTTCTTAGGAAGTTTATCATTTGGTACTTTACCTTTACCATCTTGACCGATTTCAACAGTGATTGGACCATTTTCACCTGGGATTTCTACCGTAGTTCCTGGTGGGAATGTTGAGCCATCTGGTCTCTTAGGTGTTACTGTAACATCACCTGTCTTAGGATCTTGTTCAACATCTAGTGTTGGTGTCTTATGAGCCGGTGTGGTTACATTAGGAACTTCTTCTGTTGGTCTACCTGGTTCTGTAATCTTACCTGTTCCTGGTACTTTTCCTTCTGGTAATTCACTGTTTGGCACTTTACCTTTACCATCTTCTCCGATTGTGACTGTGATTGGCTTGTCACCTTTACCTGGAATTTCTACTACTGTTCCTGGTGGGTAGATTGAGCCATCTGGTTTCTTAGGTGTTACTGTAACATCACCAGTCTTAGGATCTTGTTCAACCTCTAATGTTGGTGTCTTACGAGCTGGTGTGGTTACATCTACTGGTTTCGATGGGTTCTTGTTAGGTTCTGTTACTGTTCCTGTACCTGGGATATCTTTATTAGGAAGATTGTCATTTGGTACTTCACCTGAACCATTGTCGCCAATCGTAACGGTGATTGTAATTGGGTTACCATCTTTATCTTCACCTGGGATTTCTACCTTAGTTCCTGATGGGTATGTTAATCCACCTGGTTTCTTAGGCGTTACTACTGCATCACCATTTGGTTTTCTTGTGATTTCTATCTCAACTGGTTGTTCTGTTGTTGGAGCACCTGGTATTATCTTAGATGGAGTCGTTACATTAGGAACTTCCACTGATGGTTTACCTGGGACTGTAATCTTACTTGTGCCTGGTACTTTTCCTTCTGGTAACTCACTATTTGGTACTTTTCCTTTTCCGTCTTTACCAATAGTAACAGTGATTGGATTACCATCTTTACCTGGAATCTCTACCTTAGTTCCTGGTGGATATGTTGTTCCATCTGGTTTCTTCGGTGTCACTGTAACTTCACCAGTATCTGGATCTTGTTCCAATTCCACTGTTGGGACAAGCTTAGATGGAGTCGTTACATTAGGAACTTCCACTGATGGTTTACCTGGGACTGTAATCTTACTTGTGCCTGGTACTTTTCCTTCTGGTAACTCACTATTTGGTACTTTTCCTTTTCCGTCTTTACCAATAGTAACAGTGATTGGGTGTTCCTTATCTTTACCTGGAATCTCTACCTCAGTTCCTGGTGGGTATGTTGTTCCATCTGGTTTCTTCGGTGTTACTGTAACTTCACCAGTATCTGGATCTTGTTCCAATTCCACTGTTGGGACAAGCTTAGATGGAGTCGTTACATTAGGAACTTCCACTGATGGTTTACCTGGGACTGTAATCTTACTTGTGCCTGGTACTTTTCCTTCTGGTAACTCACTATTTGGTACTTTTCCTTTTCCGTCTTTACCAATAGTAACAGTGATTGGGTGTTCCTTATCTTTACCTGGAATCTCTACCTCAGTTCCTGGTGGATATGTTGTTCCATCTGGTTTCTTCGGTGTCACTGTAACTTCACCAGTATCTGGATCTTGCTCCAATTCCACTGTTGGGACAAGCTTAGATGGAGTCGTTACATTAGGAACTTCCACTGATGGTTTACCTGGGACTGTAATCTTACTTGTGCCTGGTACTTTACCTTCTGGTAACTCACTATTTGGTACTTTTCCTTTTCCGTCTTTACCAATTGTGACTGTGATTGGATTACCATCTTTACCTGGAATCTCTACCTCAGTTCCTGGTGGATATGTTGTTCCATCTGGTTTCTTCGGTGTCACTGTAACTTCACCAGTATCTGGATCTTGCTCCAATTCCACTGTTGGGACAAGCTTAGATGGAGTCGTTACATTAGGAACTTCCACTGATGGTTTACCTGGGACTGTAATCTTACTTGTGCCTGGTACTTTTCCTTCTGGTAACTCACTATTTGGTACTTTTCCTTTTCCGTCTTTACCAATAGTAACAGTGATTGGGTGTTCCTTATCTTTTCCTGGAATCTCTACCTCAGTTCCTGGTGGGTATGTTGTTCCATCTGGTTTCTTCGGTGTCACTGTAACTTCACCAGTATCTGGATCTTGTTCCAATTCCACTGTTGGGACAAGCTTAGATGGAGTCGTTACATTAGGAACTTCCACTGATGGTTTACCTGGAACTGTAATCTTACTTGTGCCTGGTACTTTTCCTTCTGGTAACTCACTATTTGGTACTTTTCCTTTTCCGTCTTTACCAAGAGTAACAGTGATTGGATGTTCCTTATCTTTTCCTGGTATTTCTACCTTCGTATTTTCTGGATATGTTGTTCCATCTGGTTGCTTCGGTGTCACTGTAACTTCACCAGTATCTGGATCTTGCTCCAATTCCACTGTTGGGACAAGCTTAGATGGAGTCGTTACATTAGGAACTTCCACTGATGGTTTACCTGGGACTGTAATCTTACTTGTGCCTGGTACTTTTCCTTCTGGTAACTCACTATTTGGTACTTTACCTTTTCCGTCTTTACCAATAGTAACAGTGATTGGGTGTTCCTTATCTTTACTTGGAATCTCTACCTCAGTTCCTGGTGGGTATGTTGTTCCATCTGGTTTCTTCGGTGTTACTGTAACTTCACCAGTATCTGGATCTTGTTCCAATTCCACTGTTGGGACAAGCTTAGATGGAGTCGTTACATTAGGAACTTCCACTGATGGTTTACCTGGGACTGTAATCTTACTTGTGCCTGGTACTTTTCCTTCTGGTAACTCACTATTTGGTACTTTACCTTTTCCGTCTTTACCAATAGTAACAGTGATTGGGTGTTCCTTATCTTTACCTGGAATCTCTACCTCAGTTCCTGGTGGGTATGTTGTTCCATCTGGTTTCTTCGGTGTCACTGTAACTTCACCAGTATCTGGATCTTGCTCCAATTCCACTGTTGGGACAAGCTTAGATGGAGTCGTTACATTAGGAACTTCCACTGATGGTTTACCTGGGACTGTAATCTTACTTGTGCCTGGTACTTTTCCTTCTGGTAACTCACTATTTGGTACTTTACCTTTTCCGTCTTTACCAATAGTAACAGTGATTGGGTGTTCCTTATCTTTACCTAGAATCTCTACCTCAGTTCCTGGTGGGTATGTTGTTCCATCTGGTTTCTTCGGTGTCACTGTAACTTCACCAGTATCTGGATCTTGCTCCAATTCCACTGTTGGGACAAGCTTAGATGGAGTCGTTACATTAGGAACTTCCACTGATGGTTTACCTGGGACTGTAATCTTACTTGTGCCTGGTACTTTACCTTCTGGTAACTCACTATTTGGTACTTTTCCTTTTCCGTCTTTACCAATTGTGACTGTGATTGGATTACCATCTTTACCTGGAATCTCTACCTCAGTTCCTGGTGGATATGTTGTTCCATCTGGTTGCTTCGGTGTCACTGTAACTTCACCAGTATCTGGATCTTGTTCCAATTCTACTGTTGGTATCTTACGTGCTGGGGTTGTTACATCTACTGGTTTCGATGGGTTCTTGTTAGGTTCTGTTACTGTTCCTTTTCCTGGCAAGTCTCCTTTTGGAAGCTTATCATTTGGTACTTCTCCTGAACCATTGTCACCGATTGTTACTGTGATTGGTGTTCCATCTTCACCTGGAATTTCTACCTTAGTTCCTGGTGGGTATGTTGATCCATCTGGTTTCTTAGGCGTTACTACTGCATCTCCATTTGGTTTACGAGTGATATCGATTGTAGGAGTTTGAGTTGTTGGTGTCTTAGGATCTGTTCCGTTTTTCTCTTCATCCTTGTCTGGAATTCCATCGTTGTCATCATCTGTGTCTACTTTATCTGGAATACCGTCTCCATCTGTATCGCGTTGGATAGTAACTGGAACATTTACAGGAACTACCTCGTCACCATGTTTAACTTTAACTGGGATCGTAACTTTACGTTCTTCTTCTTTCGGTCCCCAATCTGTGACAGTTGGTGTACCAGTTAAGTTACCATCGCCATCTACTGTTAATCCATTTACTGGTGTTTCTGTGGTGATTGTTGAACCTGGTTTGTTTGGTGTTACTACTGTAACTGGCGTAGTTTTTTCTTTTTCCAGAACTGGTGCTGGTGGAGTAACTTCAGCTCCCAAACTACCATTTGCTGTTCCTCTAGCTACTGGACTCTCAAGAACTACATTATCAATTCTCTTAGAAACTTTTGCAGTTATTTCTGTTTTATCTGCAACCTCAGCATCAGAAATTGTCACAACGCCTGCAGGGGTTACTGACACTTTATCAGCTGTCTTACCATTTACAGTCCAAGTATTTCCTGATTTTGTAACTGTTACAGTTTCTGGTGTAGTCTTACCTGTTGGTACATAAGTAAGGGTGATAGTATCAATATCTTGTGGATTAGTACTATTAGGGCGTGTTGGTGGGGTAATTGTCACACTACCATTCTCATGTCCAACTACGCTAGGCACTGTTGGCGTTACTGCTAACACTACTTGACGCTTAATTTCTGCAGGTGCAAATGTTGTTCTAGTTGTACTATTTACATCCGTAATAGAATTTTTGCTGGTATCCGGGAATACTGCTGTTGCGTTTCGAGTATATTTCCCTGAGTTATCTAGTGTTGTTCCTGAATCTAATTTATCTCCAGCTTTCCATATCCACGTCATACCACTTGGTAAATAATTGTTTCCACGATCTGCTTTATCTTCACTATCTACAACCTTAAGATATCTATGAGCATCAATATTTTTACCACTATTGGCTACATTCAACGTTGAAGCTACTGGTACTTTTGCGATACCATTTTCAAGGTTTCTAGTCTCAATATCAACTACTCGATACTTGAATTTCAAATCACGGCTATCCGACGGACTACTTCCTTCAACATGTAGAGTCCCTATGTGTTCTCCTAGTGTTTGTGTATTCACTACTGTTCCTGAAGATAAACGAGTTTTATACTTCTTATCTTCTGAACTTCCATCTTTACCAGTTTGGGCTGTAAAGTTAGAAGCAGTTACACCATACGGAAGATTTCCAACTGTTACTTTTGAGATTGTTCCTGAGTTATCCCATACCTTCAATTCAGGGTTGAATTCAGCACCACGATAGACTGTAAAGATTGGTGAATTAGCTGTTTCTGTTAATGGAATACCATTTAAAGTAGCTTGTGGTTTTTGAACATCTTTTGCAGTTGCTTTTGCTGGATCTGAATCAGTACCATTTCCATTTTTCGTAACTACTGTTACTTCTGTGTTATCTTTCACCTTATCTGCTGGAATAGTGATTTCCCCTGTATTGGAATCAATTCTAACTTCCGGATTATTCACAGTCCACTTGCCATTTGTTCCTTTAGTTCCAACAGCTGTTTTTGGTTGATTATCTTCTCCTGTATAGCTTACAGTAATCTTATCTGCTTTTGCTGGATTTTGTGGTTTACCTGTAACATCACCATTGTCTTTTGCTGTTGCTACTGGTTTAGCTGGCTTAGAAAATTTCGCTGTTGCTTTTGCTGGATCTGAATCAGTACCATTTCCATTTTTCGTAACTACTGTTACTTCTGTTCCGTCTTTTACTTTATTTTCCGGAATCGTGATTTCTCCAGTATTTGGATTGATTTGTACTTCTGGAGTATTTACTGTCCATTTTCCTTTCGGATCTTTAGTTCCAACAGCTGTTTTTGGTTGATTATCTTCTCCAGTATAGCTTACAGTAATTTTATCTGCTTTTGCTGGATCTTGTGGTTTACCTGTAACATCACCATTGTCTTTTGCTGTTGCTACTGGTTTAGCTGGTTTAGAAGATTTTGATGTTACTTTAGCTACTGGACTTTCAAGAACTACATTATTATCAATTCTCTTAGAAACTTTTGCAGATACTTCTTTACCATCTGCAACTTCAAGATCAGAAATTGTTACAACACCTGCTGGAGTTACTGATACTTTATCGGTTGTCTTACCATTGACTGTCCAGTTATTTCCTGATTTTGCAACTGTTACAGTTTCTGGTGTAGTCTTACCTGTTGGTGTATAAGTAAGTGTAATTGTATCAATATCTTGCGGTGTAGTACCATTAGGACGTGTTGGTGGGGTAACTGTTACACTACCATTTTCATTGGCTACTACGCTAGGCGCTGTCGGCGTTACCGCAAGAACTACTGGACGCTTGATTTCTGTCGGTGCAAATGTTGTTCTAGTTGTACTATTGTTATCTGTTACAGAACTTGGGAATTGCGCTGTAGCATTTCGAGTATATTTCCCTGAATTGTCTAATGTAGTACCTGAATCTAATTGATCTCCAGCTTTCCACGTCCAAGTCATACCTTGAGGCAAGTGGCTGTTCCCACGATCGCTTTGATCTTGGCTATCTACAACTTTAAGATAATTATGAGCATCAACATTTGTACGGCTATTTGGTACATTTAAAGTTGAACCTACTGGTACTTTCGCGACACCATTTTCAAGATTTTTTGTTGTAATATCCACAACACGGTACTTGAATTTCAAGTCACGGCTGTCAGTAGCACTGCTTCCTTCTACGTGAAGAGTAGCAGTATGTTCTCCTAATGTCTGAGTATCTAATACTCTACCTGAAGATAAACGAGTTTTATACTTCTTATCTTCTGAACTTCCATCTTTACCAGTTTGGGCTGTAAAGTTAGAAGCACTTACTCCGCCAGGAAGATTTCCAACTGTTACTTTTGAGATTTTCCCTGAGTTATCCCATACCTTAAGTTCAGGGTTAAAGTCAGCACCACGATAGACTGTAAAGATTGGTGTATTGGCTGTCTCTGTTAGCGTAATGCCATTTAAAGTAGCTTGTGGTTTTTGGACATCTTTCGCAGTTGCTTTAGCTGGATCTGAATCCGCACCATTTCCATTCTTCGTAACTGCAGTTACTTCTGTTAAATCTTTAACTTTATTAGCTGGAATTGTGATTTCACCTGTATTTGGATCAATTCGAACATCTGGATTATTTACAGTCCATTTACCGTTTGTTCCTTTAGTTCCTTCAGCTGTTTTTTGCTTGTTATCTTCACCTGTAAAGCTTACTTTGATTTTGTCTACTTTTTTAGAATCTTGTGGTTTTGCAGTTACATCCCCATTATCCTTAGCTGTTGCTACTGGTGTTTGAGCTTTGTCATCTACAACATGCACTGGTGCATCAACAATAAATTTTCCACGTTCAGGAATAGTGACTTCCACTTTACCATACACAGGTGCATTTGGTGCTGTAGTCTTGATACATCTGGATCTTTAAACCAACGATATGTTGTACCTGCAGGTAATTCATTTGGATTCGCAATACTGTTGTAAGCGTCTGGAATGACCCCTACTTTAGTACTTTGCGGTTTAGCTTTTGGTTTTAAGTCGTATTTAGCGGCTTCTTCAGGTTTTAGTGGTAAGGTACCGATAATGGCGTTTTGACCGTTTCTATATCGAATTAGCCCATCTGTTGAGTATCCGCCATAGGCAAGATACGGATCATTCGCTAAACGTTTTTTAATATCCGCAAGCATCGGATTATTTTTATTTTTATTACCCCAATCCGACATAATGCTTTGATCTAACTCATCACCTTCAAGAATTTTTGTTTTGAAAGTAATAATTGTACGTTGACCAGCAACGACGTTCAGTTTATCTTCGATTACCCCTCTAGCAAGGTTATAAATTAAACCACCTGTTGTAATACCGTACATATCTTTCACACGTGAAGCTGCATCTGGATTACGATCGGTACCATCTTTTCTAGAATCACGATAAATATTTTTTCTCCAACTATTATCAGGATGAGCATAGTCCATCCAAGAACCTATATTTTCACCATAAGTTGACCCTGAACGGCGTTCACCATTTTTAACATAAGCTCGAGAAAACGTGTTTTCATACTCCCATTTTGATGCACTTGCATACTCTTGATGAGATATTTGACTTCCATCTTTATATTTTGTATAAGTGAAGTCATACGGATCTCCTACAGTACGCGGAATAGCAAGTGATATTTTCTTAGAAGAACCCGCAAGAGCATTTTCCGCTGGACCTGAATCTACGATCCAGTAATAATATTTATTTCCATCTTTTTCGATACGCTCTTCACGATACACACGAATATTATCGTAGGCTTTATCAGCAGTCCCTACACTTACGAAGGCATATTGCTTGGTATCTGGTGAATATACATCACGCTCTGAATAGTTAAGCATTGGGTTTTTATTCCAACCAACACCAAAGTCTGTTTCTTGTTTCACGAACGTTACTTGTTCCACGTACTACTTCTTTTCCGTTCTTTTTGACTACGGCTGTAATAGTAGCACCTTTCACCATCAACTTAGGGTCTACATTAACTGTAAAATATCCGTTTGATTGAGATTTAGTTGTGTATTTTTTCCCACCAATTGATATTTCAACATCAGCTTCTGACGCTGTATATCCATCAACCTGAGCTACACCAGCTAAACTATCATTGAATGCCACTGTGTCTACTTGACTTACTGTAGTATTATAAACACTTTGACCATTGACTACTAATTCAACTTTATCTCCCACTTTAATACCTGGTGCATTTAATTTAAAAGCTCCAGTATCATCTAGTTTAGACGTAAGTATCTTTTGGCCATTTCTCTTAATTTCAATTGTTGAAGATGGCGTTGCATATCCTGTGATAAATCCAGAGTCCGCTACAACTATCCCAAGACTCCCACGTTTAGTCGTTTTATCAATAGGTGCAGATCTTAGATTAGAACCTTGTCCCATACTTTGACCATTACGTGAGTCACGAGCACCTGAAGTCAAACGTGTTGTAGCATTTTTAACAGAATTAAACATTCTCTTCACAAGTTTGTTCATTTCTTCAACATCATTCAGAGAAACTGTTGTGTTTTCAAGAACTTCTTGCGCCAATCCCAATAGTTCATTGGCTTTTTCAAGAACTTCTTTGCTTGTCTCATGCTCAGGCAATTCCAAAACAGCTGCCTGCAATTGATCTACAGATACTTTCAAGGCTTCTTTTTTAGCTGATACAGTTTGACTCTCTTCGCTTGCTCTTACTTCAGAAGAAGATGCGCTCGCTGGTTTTTCAGCCTGCTTCTCAGTTTTATCTACTTGTTTATCAACTTGAACCTCAGTTGATTCCTTAGCAGCTGATACGACTGTCACATCTTTAGACAAGAGTTCTACAAGCTCATCAATATCCTTTTGAGCTAGGTCAGAATTTTCTAAGGCTTCTTTTCCTTTTTGAAGTCTATCTTTAATAGGTGAGACTACTGAGTCATTAAGGTTTAATTTAGTTGAAAGAAGAGAATTTAGTTCTTCAACTACTTTTCTCAACTTAGTTTTATCAACTGTAGGCGCTTGAGTTTCCAAGGATTTATTTGCTTCATCTACTTTGTTTCCAGTAGGTTCCGCAATACCTTGAGGCGACTTAGCCTCATCTTTAGGACTTACTACACCCGCAGCAGATGGTGCAGTATTTTCGCTTACACTATCCGCACTCGCAACGCGTGCACCCAAAAACATCAGCGCTGCTACAGCAACTGAAGCCGCACCAAAACTGTATTTACGAATAGAAAAGCGCAAGACTTTTTCACGTTGCTGTCGCTTTACTTTATATGAATTCGATTTGTGTTCCATTTATCCTCCTAAGGGCAATATAATATAGAAAAAAAGCAATCTTTATAACTTCAACCCCTTAAAAAGAGTTAAGCTATAAAAATCACTATGATGATCGCTATCAGCAAATAACATCACAGCTATCACAGCTATCACAGCTATCACAGCTATCACAGCTATCACAGCTCAATTATACCATTTTCAATATATTTAAACAAGCATAAACCGATTTACCACATAAAAATAAGGGGTAAAATTTTTAATTATCCATAAAATGTTATTATGTTATATATTTAAATGCAACTAACTTTCTATCCTTGAAATAAATCTGTAACCACCTATCATATCAGACAATTCATCGTCATTTTGGATAGTAAAAAATATTCATCTAGGAAATTTAATGGTAACAGATGACTGACTCTATGTCCCAATTGAGGAGAGCATCTTATACTCTTCAAAAATCTCTTCAAACCACGTCAGCATCGGCTTGTCGTATTATATGTTACTGACTTCGTCAGTTCTATCCACAACCTCAAAACCGTGTTTTGAGCTGACTTCGTCAGTTCTATCCACAACCTCAAAGCAGTGCTTTGAGCAACCTGGCTCCTAGCTTTCTAGTTTGCTCTTTAATTTTTATTGAGTATTACTACAAATATCAGCATCCACTTTTCAAAAAAATACAACAACGGCCTTGCACCTCTTCAAATGAGGAACAAAGCCGTTGTTCATTCTTTTATTCATTGTCCACTTAACAATGAACAATTCATATTTTGACTAAATTTTTAGTCTTCTTTTTTCTTGCGAGCTACAAGTCCAAATCCACTCAATAGTCCAAGAAGTCCTAGAGATGCAAGAGCAGCATTTGATTCTGTTCCTGTATTTGGCAATACATTTTGAGAATCATTTGAATTAGCTCCATTATCAACAGTAGTCTGAGTATCTACCTGATCTGCATTCGGAGTAACTGCATCTGGAATTGGAGTTGTTGGTGCAGGCGTAGGCGCAGGTGTATCTTGACCAGAACCTCCATTAGTATCAGGTTTGACTGGAGTAGCTGGTGTCACTGGCGCAACTGGATTTGTATTTGTAGTTCCACTTACTTTTCTGAAATGTGGGTCATTACTGGTTCATTTTCATCAATCATTGTTCTTACAAATTCATATCCTGGAATTGTTCCATGTTCAGCATCCTTTTCATTACCTGTCTCAACAGATGGTTTCAATACATTTCCATTTTCATCAATCCAGCGAACCTCAATAGTTAATTCTGGTAAAGTGATTGGCCCAGGTAGTTCACCGTTTTCAGCTATTACCTTAGCTGGAGTTTCTACTGGAACTTCAACTGTTGGTTTACCTGGTTCTGTAATCTTAGCTGTTCCTGGTACTTTACCGTCTGGTAATTCGCTGTTTGGTACTTTACCTTTACCATCTTCACCGATTGTAACAGTGATTGGGTTACCATCTTTACCTGGGATTTCTACCTTAGTTCCTGGTGGATATGTTGAGCCATCTGGTTTCTTAGGTGTTACTGTAACGTCACCGGTCTTAGGATCTTGTTCAACATCTACTGTTGGTGTCTTACGAGCTGGTGTTTCTACTGGAACTTCCACAGCTGGTTGACCTGGTTCTGTAATCTTAGCTGTTCCTGGTACTTTACCTTCTGGTAAGTCGCTGTTTGGTACTTTACCTTTACCGTCTTCACCGATTGTTACTGTGATTGGGTTGCCATCTTTACCTGGGATTTCTACCTTAGTGCCTGGTGGGTATGTTGACCCATCTGGTTTCTTCGGTGTTACTGTTACGTCACCTGTCTTAGGATCTTGTTCCAACTCTACTGTTGGTGTCTTACGTGCTGGTGTTGTTACATCCACTGGTTGTGATGGTTTCTTGTTAGGTTCTGTTACTGTTCCTGTACCTGGGACATTTCCTTTTGGAAGTTTGTCATTTGGTACTTCACCTGAACCGTTATCACCAATTGTTACTGTGATTGTTGTTCCATTTTCTCCTGGAATTTCTACCTTGCTACCTGATGGGTAAGTTGTTCCATCTGGTTTCTTAGGTGTTACAATCGCATTTCCATTTGGTTTACGAGTAATTTCAATCTTACCTGGTTTTTCAGTTACTGGTGTTTCTGGTGTTACCTTAGCTGGTGTTGTTACATTAGGAACTTCCACAGCTGGTTTTCCTGGTTCTGTAATCTTACCTGTTCCTGGGACATCTTTCTTAGGAAGATTGTCATTCGGTACTTTACCTGAACCATCTTTACCAATTGTTACTGTGATTGGACCATTTTCACCTGGGATTTCTACCATAGTTCCTGGTGGGAATGTTGAGCCATCTGGTTTCTTAGGTGTTACTATAACGTCACCAGTTTCTGGAACTCGTTTCACATCTAGTGTTGGTGTCTTACGAGCTGGTGTTGTTACATCCACTGGTTGTGATGGTTTCTTGTTAGGTTCTGTTACTGTTCCTGTACCTGGGACATTTCCTTTTGGAAGTTTGTCATTTGGTACTTCACCTGAACCGTTATCACCAATTGTTACTGTGATTGTTGTTCCATTTTCACCTGGGATTTCTACCTTAGTTCCTGGTGGGTATGTTGAACCATCTGGTTTCTTAGGTGTTACAATCGCATTTCCATTTGGTTGTTGAGTAATTTCAATCTTACCTGGTTGTTCAGTTACTGGTGTTTCTGGTGTGAATTTAGCTGGAGTTGTTACATTAGGAACTTCAACAGCTGGTTTTCCTGGTTCTGTAATCTTACCTGTACCTGGTGTTTCTACGTCTGGTAGATCACTGTTTGGTACTTTACCTTTTCCGTCTTCACCGATTGTGACTGTGATTGGCTTGCCATCTTTACCTGGAATTTCTACCGTAGTACCTGGTGGGTAGGTTGAGCCATCTGGTTTCTTAGGTGTTACTGTAACGTCACCTGTCTCAGGATCTCGTTCCACATCTAGTGTTGGAGTTACCTTAGATGGAGTCGTTACATCAACTGGTTGTGATGGTCTCTTATTCGGTTCTGTTACTGTTCCTGTTCCCGGTTTAGCATCTTTTGGAAGTTTGTCATTTGGTACTTCACCTGAACCATTGTCACCGATTGTTACTGTGATTGTTGTTCCATTTTCACCTGGAATTTCTACCTTGCTACCTGATGGGTAGGTTGTGCCATCTGGTTTCTTAGGCGTTACAATCGCATTTCCATTTGGTTGTTGAGTAATCTCAATCTTACCTGGTTTTTCAGTTACTGGTGTTGCTGGTGTGACTTTACCTGGTGTTGTTACCTTAGGAACTTCCACTGATGGTTTATTTGGTTCAGTAATCTTACCTGTACCTGGGACAGCTTTCTTAGGAAGTTTGTCGTTTGGTACTTTACCTTTTCCATCTTGACCGATTTCAACAGTGATTGGACCATCTTCACCTGGGATTTCTACCGTAGTTCCTGGTGGATATGTTCCTCCTCCTGGTCTCTGCGGTGTTACTATAACGTCACCTGTCTTAGGATCTTGTTCCAACTCAACTGTTGGTGTCTTACGTGCTGGCGTAGTTACATCAACTGGTTGTGATGGTCTCTTATTCGGTTCTGTTACTGTTCCTGTTCCCGGTTTAGCATCTTTTGGAAGTTTGTCATTTGGTACTTCACCTGAACCATTGTCACCGATTGTTACTGTGATTGTTGTTCCATTTTCACCTGGAATTTCTACCTTGCTGCCTGATGGGTAGGTTGTGCCATTTGGTTTCTTAGGCGTTACAATCGCATTTCCATTTGGTTGTTGAGTAATCTCAATCTTACCTGGTTTTTCAGTTACTGGTGTTTCTGGTGTTACCTTAGCTGGTGTTGTTACCTTAGGAACTTCCACTGATGGTTTTCCTGGTACTGTAATCTTGCTTGTGCCTGGTACTTTTTCTTCTGGTAACTCACTATTTGGTACTTTACCTTTTCCATCTTTTCCAATTGTAATTGTGATTGGATGATCCTTATCTTTACCCGGTATTTCTACCTTCGTATTTTCTGGATATAATGTTCCATCTGGTTTCTTAGGTGTTACTGTAACTTCACCAGTATCTGGATCTTGGTCCAATTCTACTGTTGGGATGAGCTTAGATGGAGTCGTTACATTCGGAACTTCCACTGATGGTTTTCCTGGTACTGTAATCTTACTTGTGCCTGGTACTTTTCCTTCTGGTAACTCACTATTTGGTACTTTACCTTTTCCATCTTTTCCAATTGTAATTGTGATTGGATGATCCTTATCTTTACCCGGTATTTCTACCTTCGTATTTTCTGGATATAATGTTCCATCTGGTTTCTTAGGTGTTACTGTAACTTCACCAGTATCTGGATCTTGTTGTAACTCTACTGTTGGGATAAGCTTAGATGGAGTCGTTACATTCGGAACTTCCACTGATGGTTTTCCTGGTACTGTAATCTTACTTGTGCCTGGCACTTTACCTTCTGGCAATTCATTATTTGGTACTTTTCCTTTACCATCTTTTTCCAATTGTAATTGTAATTGGATGATCCTTATCTTTACCTGGTATTTCTACCTTCGTATTTTTCTGGATATAATTTTTCCATCTGGTTTCTTAGGCGTTACTGTAACTTCACCAGTATCTGGATCTTGGTCCAATTCTACTGTTGGGATGAGCTTAGATGGAGTCGTTACATTCGGAACTTCCACTGATGGTTTTCCTGGTACTGTAATCTTGCTTGTGCCTGGTACTTTTTTTCTTCTGGTAACTCACTATTTGGTACTTTACCTTTTCCATCTTTTCCAATTGTAATTGTGATTGGATGATCCTTATCTTTACCCGGTATTTCTACCTTCGTATTTTCTGGATATAATGTTCCATCTGGTTTCTTAGGTGTTACTGTAACTTCACCAGTATCTGGATCTTGTTGTAACTCTACTGTTGGGATAAGCTTAGATGGAGTCGTTACATTCGGAACTTCCACTGATGGTTTTCCTGGTACTGTAATCTTACTTGTGCCTGGCACTTTACCTTCTGGCAATTCATTATTTGGTACTTTTCCTTTACCATCTTTTCCAATTGTAATTGTAATTGGATGATCCTTATCTTTACCTGGTATTTCTACCTTCGTATTTTCTGGATATAATTTTCCATCTGGTTTCTTAGGCGTTACTGTAACTTCACCAGTATCTGGATCTTGGTCCAATTCTACTGTTGGGATGAGCTTAGATGGAGTCGTTACATTCGGAACTTCCACTGATGGTTTTCCTGGTACTGTAATCTTGCTTGTGCCTGGTACTTTTCCTTCTGGTAACTCACTATTTGGTACTTTACCTTTTCCATCTTTTCCAATTGTAATTGTAATTGGATGATCCTTATCTTTACCCGGTATTTCTACCTTCGTATTTTCTGGATACAATGTTCCATCTGGTTTCTTAGGTGTTACTGTAACGTCTCCTGTATTTGGATCTTGATCTAATACTAAGGCTGGTGTTAAGCGAGCTGGGGTTTCTACAGTAACTTTTTCTGGTGTTTTTCCTGTACCAGGCTCAGTAATTGTTCCTGTTCCTGATATTTTTCCGTCTGGTAAATCTTTATTTGGTACTTTTCCTTTACCGCCTGCTCCAATTATTACAACGATTGGTGTTCCATTTTTACCCGGTATTTCTACCTTCGTATTTTCTGGATATAATGTTCCATCTGGTTTCTTAGGCGTTACTGTTACTTCTCCTGTATCTGGATCTTGTTGTAATTCTACCGTTGGTGTCTTACGGGCTGGTGTTGTTACACTTACTGGTCGTGATGGTTTCTTATTCGGTTCTGTTACTGTTCCACGACCTGGTTTAGCTTCTTTTGGAAGTTTATCATTTGGAACTTCTCCAGAACCATCTTTTCCTATCGTTACTTCAATAGTTTTTCCATCTTCTCCTGGGATTTCAACCTTAGTTCCTTGCGGGTATATTCCTCCACCTGGTTTCTTAGGTGTTACAATAGCATCTCCATTTTCCTTACGAGTAATTGCTATATCTGTTGGAGCTTCTGTTTCTGGTAAAGTTGGATCAATGCGTTTCGGTGTTTCTACTTTAACTTCTTCAGGGGTTTTACCTTTTTCTGTAATTTTACCTATTCCTGGTGTTTTCCCTTCAGGTAAATCGTTATTTGAAACTTTTCCTGTTCCATCTTTTCCGATTGTAATTATGATTGGATGATCCTTATCTTTACCCGGTATTTCTACCTTCGTATTTTCTGGATATAATGTTCCATCTGGTTTCTTAGGTGTTACAGAAACATCTCCTGTTTTTGGATCTTGTTCTAACTCTATTGTTGATGGTTTACGAGCGGGTGTTGTTACATTCACAGGTTTCGATGGTTCTTTATTTGGTTCCTTTACGATACCTTTACCTGATACTTCTCCTTTTGGAAGTTTATCATTTGGAACTGTTCCTGAACCGTCATTTCCAATCTCTACCTCTATTGTTGTATTATTATCACCTGGAATAACTACCTTAGTTCCTGATGGATATGTTCCTCCACCTGGTTTCGTTGGCGTTACGATTGCATCACCATTTTCTTTACGAGTAATTCCTATAGTTGGAGTTTGAGTCGTAGGAGCTTTTGGATCTGTTCCGTTTCTCTTCTCTTCCTCATCTGGAATTCCATCATTATCATCATCTTTATCTGTAATGTCTGGATCTCCATCCCCATCCGTATCTCTTAATACATTCACAACAACATCTTTCACAACTGGAGTATCACCATCATGTTCTACCCTTACTTTGATAGTTACATCACGATGTTCTTCTATTCCATCCCAGTCTTTAATATCTGGTGTTCCAGTAACTTTTCCTTCACTATTCACCGTTAAGCCATTTACTGTTGGTGCTGTAATTGTACTATTAGATTTATTTGGTGTTACTACTACTTTACTTGTGTACTTAGCTTTTTCTATTGCATTCGCTGGTGTACCAACTTCAACTTCTAAAGGGTTACCTACAGTAGCTTTAGCTGGCTGACTTGATAGTCCTGTTAATTTACTTGTTACTTGGGCTGTTATTGGTGAACCATCTTTAACTTTATCTGCTGGAATAGTCACTTTACCATTTGCATCAACAGCAATTGTTGGATCTGAACTTGTCCAAGTTCCATCTCCAGTTTTTGTTACTGTTACTGTTTGTGGCGTATTATCTTCACCTATATATGTGATAGTTGTAGTTCCTTCTCCAGTTAATATCGGTGTAATTTCTACAGTTCCGTTTTCTTTTGGTGTAACTGTTGGAGCTTGTGGTTTCACTTTAACAATTACATCAGTTGTTTCTGTAGAACCATCTTCATAAGTAATCGTTACAGGAACTGTCTGCTTACTATCCGGAGTTACAGTTGGTAATGGTGATGTTTTTTCCACTACACTCCTAATCTTCGTTGCTGCGAAATCTTTAGTTTCAGTTCCATCTACTAATCCAGTAACCCCTGTGTTTCCTGATAAATCATCTCTTGAAAGTGGTGAGCCTGCTTCTTTTACAATATCAACCTTAGTTACAGTATGAGATTTAGGTGTATATGTCGTATTATCAGAATCTACAGCTGAACCACCTGTACCTTTTGTTGCTTTGGCAGTAACACTAGTTCCTACTAATTTTTAGGAATTTCTAGTGAACCATTGTGGAATACTAGACCTTCTTTTGGAGTTTCAAGTTCCCATCCAGTATATTTCTTCACTAATGTTACATTTCCATTTACGAATGGAATCGTTACTTTGTCCCCATCTGTTGGTGGTGTTACTTTAACATTTCCATTTTGCCATTGTGAAATGGTTGGAGCTGCTGGTTTAACGTGGAATGTTACAGGTCTTTCGACTGTAGCCGGTGCGTAAATTCTTACCTCCTTACCATCAATCGATTTTCTAAACCCTCCTCCATTAGGGAATTTAACCAGCGCTTTGTAATCAGTTATCACCCCAGGTTTTGCCAATTCAGTTTCATTAGCAACTTCAGAATTTCCCTTCTTCCATTTGAATGACATACCAGTTGGATAGTATTTATCATTACCATCGGCATTTGGAGCATCTACTACTTTTACATTGTAATGTGAATCACCTAATTGTGTATTTAATGGAACTGTTTTCGGAGTTTCTTTTACTTCAACATCTACAACTGTATATTTGAATTTATATGTATTTGTATTATTTAAAGCATCTTTTACAACTACACTACCTTCATGATCTCCTAAAGTAGCCGTATTCGTAGCTGTTGCATTTCCTAATTCTACTTTTACATCTGCACCATCTTTAGACCAGTTTCCTGATTTTTCAATTTTTGTTCCATTTGAAATACCAGATATACTTAGATTAGTCACATTGCTCTTATCATCACTAACTCTAATTGTTGGATTAAATGTTGCCCCTTTGAATACTACAAATTTTGCGGTTGTATTAATATCATTTGTCAATGTTAATCCATCCATTGTAGCTGTTGGAGCTGATGTGTCTGATTTACTAATTGGAATTTCAATATCTTCAGTCGAAAGGTCAGGATACTTAATTGTTGCACCAATATAATATGTCCCGTCTGGTTTTTTCTTAATTTCCCCACGGTCTTTCATTGTAAGTTCTAGATCTTTTGTCTTACCATTAATTTTCACTTCGCCACGAGTTGCTGTGAAATTAAGATCTAACTTAGGCTTCATGGCATTAAATTCTGCATCACTAAGTTTTGCGCCTTTACCAGTTACATCTTTGTCTAGCTGTTGTGTTCCTACTTTTGGAACATATTTTTCAGCTTGTGTTAACACTTTAAATACTACACGTGTTGGATTAGATGCGACATTATCTTGATTTCTTAATTCATTTCCAGCAGCATCTGTTGCTACATAGTATCTTGTAACAATTTCTTTACCATTAGTCCATTTGTTACCATGATCAGACTTATTTGTCTTATCAAGAGTTCCAGTAACCATAATATCTTTAGGAGCTGTTAGTTCTGGGCCATTATTTGTTTTCAATAATTTTCCTTCATAAGATAGTCCATAATCTAAATCATTCGTATTATTATCTTTAGATGATAATCTTGATTCGATTAACTTCTTAGAATTATCTGTAACTGTTCCTAATCTAAAGTTGTTACTTTCTGTTGGAGTCACGTAAACTGTACGGAATCCATTCTCAACAGTAGTATTCTTTTCATCAAATGCGAATTTAGGCGGTTCTTTTTCCCCTGCTTTTGAATTTACTCTTGCTGGATTGCTTTCTACATGGTCACTTGTTTCGGATTTGGCAGTAATTGGAGCAGAATCTTTGATAGCTCTATCTTTAATCGTTACTTTCCCTGTAGTTTTATCAATCGTCACACCGTCATCTGGTGCGTTATTCAGTGTCCATCCATCCTTAGTTTTTGTTGCTGTTATTTTTCTTGAAGAATTATTCGGATCATTATAAGTGAAATTAAATGAATTTACATTCTTTTCATTAACTGGTGTTACTGTAACATCCCCATTTTCTTGAGGTGTTACAGTTGGTGCTGTTGGTTTCACTCGGAATTCAATATCTCTAGCAATATAAGCACGTCCACGGATTTCATTGACATTATCTCCTGTCGCATTTGTTGCAGTAACTGATTCACCGTTTGTTGGTACATATGTTGTTGGATAGAATGCGGCTGCTTTTACAGTATATTTACCAGGATCTGTATACGTTAAGTTTGTCTTATACTCTGTACCTCTGATAAAGCGGAACGTCATACCACTTGGGAATAATCTATCACTTCTTTGTGATCCATCATTTACTGTTAAGTAATTATTTGCATCTCCTACTGGTCGGTTTAATTCCACTTCTCTAGAAATTTTAGCAACGCCTGTTTGTGCAGAAACACCTTGTTCAAAGTCAAGGTCTAACACACGAACACGGAATTTCACTTCTTTATGGTTACCTTGGTTAACATTTCCATCTGCCGCATCAGATACTTTTAATTTAACTATTGAAATACCTAATGGAGCATTAGCATCAACACGACCACGAACTGTATAACTTCCTTGAGCATTTTCAGTTTTACCTGATTCTTGAATTGTTACATTAGAATGTTCAGAAGCATTTTTATTGAACCAAACACCTTTAGGGATTCCAGAAACATGCTGAATATTTACTTTACCAGCTGCATTGTTATCGTAATATTTTAAAGGCAACTCAATATTTGCACCGCGATAAACATCAATAGTTGGTGCTTTTGAAATATCATCCGTTAATGTTGTTTCAGTATTATTTCTTGTTTTATCGACAATTTTCACAGTTGGTGACTGTGTATCACGTTCAGGCGTTGGAATTACAGGTGCACTAAATTCTGACTCCACTTTACCATCACTATTTTGGACACTTGTTTTAGCTTTAATCTCTGTTGACGGTAATGCTCCTAATACATTAATAATAGCTTTTTGACCACTTGTAGTTCCTGTTCCGATAACTTTATTACCACTATATAATGTCACTGTAGAATTATCAGGAACTCCATCTTGTACATTTACTACTACATTTTGCCCTTTTTTGCCCGCTTTTTCATTTACAGAATTTTGGTCAATTACAGGTGTTTTAGGCTTAACATTTAATGTAACTGTTCCGTCTGAACCAGAACCTGGATTTTCTGAACTTGTACCATCTTGATAGCTTGCAATTACTTTATATTTGAATACTCCAGCTGTAGTAGCTGTACTTGCTGGCTTGACACCATTTTGCCAACTCCACTTCATACCTGCAGGGAATGGTTTACTCTCTTTATGTGTAACGTAACCTGAATTTGCAGGATCATCTGGATTTCCTAAAGTGTCTCCTACTGTTTTTGTAACAGTCAATCCTTGAATTGGGTTTAATTGTGCATCTGGTTTACTTTCCAATTTCGTTCCAGTAGCAGCATACACATATGCCTGAAGCGCAGTAATAGATTTTCCTTCCTTAGCAGTTACCGCCATAGTCCCCGCTTTTTGAGCTTGCTCAGTCGTAACATCATCTCTTAAACGCATCTTAACGTGATACTTAAAAGCATAATTTCGTCCACCGCTTATAGTTAATACCTGAGAATAAGATAGTTCAGGAAGACTCCCTTTAGGGTTATTATCTAATCTAATGATACTATTTAACTCATCATTATATTGTAATTGTTTTAACATTTGTTGTACCTGACTATGATTTCTCCTAGCAGGACCACCGTCTAATTGATAAAGACTAATTGAGTCTCTCCATTGTCCTCTGGTACTATCATCCTGATTAGTTCTATTTCTCAAAAGCTTTTCAAGTGCATTGTATGTATCCACTTTAGTAAAACTTCCAGGATTTTCAGAAAGTCTTCCTATTGCTCCTGGTTTTTTTTGATAGCGCTCATAGTAAGCCTCAGCAATAGTATCTCCTACATAGTTACCACCTTTATATAAAATATCACGAGGAGGGTAGAACCAAAATGCATTTCCTCTTGACCCATTCAAAGCATAACCATCATTTGGAAGTAAACATCATAAGTAATAAATTTCTTATCACCCTCCTTGCTATATCTTGCGGTCATAAATGTTTTATCAATTGTTCGATTACGGTTTCCAATCTCCGTATGTCCATTTTCGTTCTTATCTTCTGAAATATACTCTTTAACATTGTACAACGCACCTTCTACGCGTACATCATTTGCTCTAAAACTAACCCCTTCACCCATTCTTTGACCATTACGTGAGTCATGAGATCCAGTATTAGCAATCGTATTTTTTTCCTTCTTTTACTACTTTTTCAGGAGTAATAGCCTTCGGCATTGAAGATAATACAAAAATTTTCTCATTAAGCTTTTTAGCTACTGCATCAATTTCAGCTTGTGTCAACTCAAGACTATTGTTATTAAGTACACTATTAGCTTTTTCTAAATCTGCTTGAATTGCAGCAAGGGTCGAAGCTGGAGCTTTTTCTTTGTTGACTTTATCCAAGAGTTCTTGAACTTTTGTAATACTAGCTTGTAACTGAGACTTATCTAATGTTTGTTTCTCCGTCACTTTATCACCACTAGCATCTTTAGTTACAGTTATGGTGCTAGTAGATGTGCCGTTATTTAGAGGATTAGCCTCTACGGCTTCTTTATTTTCAGATGTTTTCTCTCTTTCCTTAGTTTCCTTGGCTACCTCAACTTTTTCAGTTTCCTTGGTTTCCTCATTTTTTGCTGTTGGAGCAGGCTCTATCAGAGGCGATTTCTCCTCATTTGGATTCGCTGCGCCTATGGCAGGTTGGTTTTTAGCATCTACAACATCCGCACTAACGACATGCGCACCCAAAAACATCAGTGCTGCTACAGCTACTGAAGTCGCACCGAAACTATACTTCCGAATAGAAAAGCGCAAAACTTTTTCACGTTGATGACGCTTGATTCTATTGAGTGAATTTGATTTATTTTCCATTGTTCCTCCTTATGTTAAAACACAAATTCAATTAAAAAGCAATATTCCCTCTAGGAATAAAACAATAAAAACTACTATGATGGATATTTGACATCACAGCTATCACAGCTATCACAGCTATCACAGCTATCACAGCTATCACAGCTATCACAGCTATCACAGCTATCACAGCTATCACAGCTATCACAGCTATCACAGCTATCACAGCTATCACAGTTCAATTATAACACTTTTAACATATTCAATCAAACAAAAATAGTATAAATATGGCTATTTCCAAGAATTTTCAAAAAAATTTCAAGAAAACGCAACCAACACCTCTATAACAATTGAAAATAACTATCCATAACAATAGATATCCGCCCCTTAATTTTTAGAACATTCTTCAAATATCTCCTGTAAATATAAACTTATACTATTTTTAAAAATAAAATTCATAAACTTACGTCTTATAAACAAAAAAATATGATAGTTTTAATTAAAAAAATCCAATCATTTATTCACTATGCCTATGTAAGCCATTTAATTTCAAAAATATATACTTACACCACGATATTTCTTGAATATACTATTAACAAAGGGGGGCTTTGATTTCAAATGATTATAGTAGATTGAAGCTAAAGTAGTATAAAGTAGTATAAGACAACTTCTAACTCATTTTAGAAATTTATCTAAGTCCCCTAATCGATTTGTGCACATTTTATTTCAACCCACTATCTCTGAAGTACGATTATTGATATCTACTTTCTCGAGAATATAATAACAGCCTTGCACCTCTTAAAATGAGGAACAAGGCCGTTTCTTGATCTTTTGCACTCATTGTCCACTTAACAATGAACAGTTCATATTTTGACTACATTTTTACTCTAGTCTTCTTTTTTCTTTCCAAGAGCAAGTCCGAGACCGCCTAATATACCAAGAAGTCCTAGAGATGCAAGAGTCGCATTTGATTCTGTTCCTGTATTTGGCAATACATTTTGAGAATCTTTTGATTTAACTCCATTATCAATAGCATCTGTAGTATTTTCTTGATTTGCATTCGGAGTAACTGCATTTGGAGTTGGAGTAGCTGGTGTTGGTGTAGGTGCATCTTGACCAGAACCTCCATTAGTATCTGCTGTAACTGGAGTTGCTGGAGTTGGAATTGTTGGTGCAGGTGTATCTTGACCAGAATTTCCATTAGTATCAGGTGTCACTGGCGCAACTGGAGTTGGAGTTGTTAGCTCAGGTGTATCTTGACCAGAATCTTCATTAGTATCTGGTGTGACTGGAATTGTATTTGTAGTTCCACTTACTTTGTTGAAAATGTAGGTAATTGCTGGTTCATTTTCAGCAATCACAGTTCGTACAAATTCATATCCTGGAATTGATCCATGTTCAGCATCCTTTTCATTACCTGTCTTAAGGGATGGTTTCAACACATTTCCAGATTCATCAATCCAGCGAACCTCAATCATTAGCTCTGGCAATTCAATTGAATCCGGTAATACACCGTTTTCAGCTGTTACCTTAGGTGGAGTTGATGGAATTGGAGTTGGAGTTCCACTTACTTTGCTGAAAATGTGGGTCATGACGGGTTCATTTTCAGCAATCATTGTTCTTACAAATTCATATCCAGGAATTGATCCATGTTCAGTATCCTTTTCACTACCTGTCTTAAGGGATGGTTTCAACACATTTCCAGCTTCATCAATCCATCGAACCTCAATCATTAGCTCTGGCAATTCAATTGAATCCGGTAATACACCATTTTCAAAAATTGTTACCTTAGGAACTTCCACAGATGGTTTACCTGGTTCTGTAATCTTACCTGTACCTGGTACTTTACCTTCTGGTAATTCACTGTTTGGTACTTTACCTTTACCATCTTCACCGATTGTGACTGTGATTGGCTTGTCGCCTTTAACTGGAATTTCTACAGTAGTTCCTGGTGGGTAGGTTGAGCCATCTGGTTTCTTAGGTGTTACTGTAACGTCACCTGTCTTAGGATTTTGTTCTAACTCTACTGTTGGTTCTTTCCTTGTTCCATAAGTTCGAACGGTTGTTGGAGTTACCTTACCTGTTTTTGGATCAACTTCATAGGTAGTGGTATCAATCACATCGCGATCTTCAGAATCTTTAGAGTGTTCAACCTTAGTTTTCGCACCAACTTTAACGATTGTCTTGCCTGCTGGGCTGACGACTGGATTACCAACGTGTTCTGTGATATGACCGTCCTTTGGATCTACATCGTAAGTGGTTGTAGTAACTGTTTTACCTTTTTCACCCTCAGTACGCTGAACTGGTGTACCTAAGTCTTTTTCAACATCTTTAACGTATTCCACTTCTGGTTCAATCGGTGTTTCTACTACTTTGTCCTTGGCTGCAACTTTAACGACTGTATTCGTTGGTTCTTTCGTACGAACTGGTTTTCCTACACTTGGGGTAATTTCCCCTGTGGTTGGATTTACTTTGTACGTTGTTGTGATAGTATCTTCACCATCTTCACCTTTAACGGTGATTACTTCAGTACCTTTTTCTTTCGTATCATCTTTTTCGTAACGTACTAGAGATGGTACTACTCTCTTCTCAACCGTTGCTTCTTTCCTTGTTCCGTAAGTAGTTACTGTTGTAGGAGTTACCTTACCTGTTTTTGGATCAACTTCATAAGTTGTAGTGTTGATAACTTCACGACCTTGGTCATCCTTGCTACGCTCAACCTTAGTTTTAGCCCCAACCTTAACGATTGTTTTGCCAGCTGGGGTGACCACTGGGTTATCAACGTGTTCTGTGATATGACCGTCCTTTGGATCTACATCGTAAGTAGTTGTAGTAACTGCTTTACCTTTTTCACCCTCAGTACGCTGAGCTGGTGTACCGAAGTCACGAGTGTCATCTTTTTCATAAACCACTGCAGGTTCAATTGGTGTTTCTACTACTTTATCCTTAGCCGCAACTTTAACTATTGTTTCTGTTGGATTTACTATTACTGGATTTCCTACATTTGGAGTAACTTCCCCATTGTCTGGATTTACTGTGTAAGTCGTTGTGGTGGTCTTACTTCCGTCTTTTCCTGCAACAGTAATATTTTCTTGACCTCTATCACGACTAGCATCTTTTTCGTATTTTACTGGGGATGGGATTGTTTCTACTTCTACTTTATCTTTCAATCCATTTTCTTTAAATGTTTCTTTTGTTGTATGCTCTATTATGTTTCCATTATCTGGATTTACTGTATATGAAGTTGCTGTCTTCACAATGTTATTTCCATCTTTAGAAGTTACTACTTTATCTTTCGCTGCTACTTTAACGATAGTAGTTGTTGGATTTACTATTACTGGCTCTCCTACATGTGCAATAGCTTCTCCACTGTTTGGATTTAATGTGTAAGTCGTTGTGGTGGTCTTACTTCCAGCTTTTCCTGGGACAGTAATATTATCTTGACCTTTTTCGCGACTAGTATCTTTTTCGTATTTTACTGGAGATGGGATTGTTTCTACTTCTACTTTATCCTTCAATCCGTTTTCTTTAAACGTTTCTTTTGTTGTATGCCCTGTGATGTTTCCATTGGTTGGATTTACTATATATGTAGTAACTTCTTTGACAATGTTATCCCCATCTTTAGAGTATACTACTTTATCTTTTGCTGCTACTTTGATAATTGTATCCGTTGGTTTTACTATTACCGGCTCTCCTACATTTGGAGTAACTTCCCCATTATTTGGATTTACTGTGTAGGTCGTTGTGGTGGTCTTACTTCCAGCTTTTCCTGGGACAGTAATATTATCTTGACCTTTTTCGCGACTAGTATCTTTTTCGTATTTTACTGGAGATGGGATTGTTTCTACGTCTACTTTATCCTTAGCTGGAACTTTAACGATCGTATTAGTTGGTTCTTTCGTACGAACTGGTTTTCCTACACTTGGGGTAATTTCCCCTGTTGTTGGATTTACTTTGTACGTTGTTGTGATTGTATCTTCACCATCTTCACCTTTAACAGTGATTGCTTCAGTACCTTTTTCTTTTGTATCATCTTTTTCGTAAACTACTGGAGATGGTACTACCTTCTTCTCAACCGTTGCTTCTTTCCTTGTTCCGTAAGTAGTTACTGTTGTTGGAGTCACCTTACCGGTCTTTGAATCAACTTCATAAGTTGTAGTGTTGATAACTTCACGACCTTGGTCATCCTTGCTACGCTCAACCTTAGTTTTAGCCCCAACCTTAACGATTGTTTTACCAGCTGGGGTGACCACTGGGTTGCCAACGTGCTCTGTGATATGACCGTCCTTTGGATCTACATCGTAAGTAGTTGTAGTAACTGTTTTACCTTTTTTACCCTCAGTACGCTGAGATGTTGCACCGAAGTTTTCTTCAACATCTTTAACGTATTCTACTTCAGGTTCAATCGGGGTTTCTACTACTTTGTCCTTCGCTGCAACTTTAACTATTGTTTCTGTTGGATTTACTATTACTGGATTTCCTACATGTGCAATAGCTTCTCCATTGTTTGGATTTACTGTATAAGTCGTTGTTGTTGTTTTACTTCCGTCTTTTCCTGCAACAGTAATATTGTCTTGGCCTTTTTCTCGACTAATATCTTTTTCGTATTTTACTGGGGATGGGATTGTCTCTACTTCTACTTTATCTTTCGCTCCCACTTTTACAACTCTAGCTATTGGTATAGTTACGACTTCTGGTTTGCCTTTTGATGAAGTTAGAGTTCCATTTACTGGATTTACGCTATAGGTTGTGGTGACTTTAGTTTTTCCTGATTTCCCTGAAAATTGAACGGTATCAGTACCTTTTGGACTGTTCTCATCTTTTAAATAAACTGTTTTGGGTTCAACTGAATTATACTCAACTAAATCCTTCGCGCCACCTTTATTGACTACTTCTTCCTTCTCAGTCGAAGTAAGACTGCCAGTTTTTGAGTTTACTGTGTAGCTTGTTGTCTTCTTAACAACGTCGGCTCCTTTTTTAATGTATTCTACTTCATCCTTGGCTGCGACTTTGACAACTGTTTCTATTGCTGGTTGCTTAACTACTGGTTGTCCTACATGTGCAATAGCTTCTCCATTGTTTGGATTTACTGTATAAGTTGTCGTTACTGTACTAGTGCCTGGAGTACCAGATACTGTGACTTTTGCTTCTTCTTTAGCCCTTGTGGCGTCTTTTTTTCATAACGAACACTTGGATCAAGTGGTGTAACGACAACCTTAGCCT